>OJAW01001096.1_pt1 | contig 16570 bp, 16 predicted proteins | sample 1589151 | NCBI WGS metagenome assembly OJAW01 (sample SAMN03283290) | human gut metagenome | biome: human-associated habitat; material: feces | host: Homo sapiens | place: Peru | collected 2012
TTAGCAGAAGAACTTAGAAATGATTTATATGAAGTTTATGATTTAGAAAGATTATCTGGTAGAATTGGTTTTGGTAATGCTAATGGGAAAGATTTATTACAACTTAAAAATTCTATTAAAGTGTTACCAAATATAAAAGAAATACTATCTAAAATAAACTATAAATGTGATTTTGATGATTTATATGAAGTTTATGAATTACTAGAAAATAGTATATATGAAAATCCCCCTGTATCTATTAAGGAAGGCTTTTTAATTAAAAGTGGTTATAATAAAGAACTTGATGAATTAAAAGAACTTAGAAAAGGTGGCAAAGATTTTATTGCTAGATTTGAAGCTGAAGAAAAAGAAAGAACAGGCATTAAGAATTTAAAAGTAGGCTATAATCGTGTATTTGGCTATTATATTGAAGTATCTAAAGGTAATACAAATTTAATAAAAGAAGAATATGGATATGATAGAAAACAAACATTATCTAATTGTGAAAGATATATAAGTCCAATTCTTAAAGAAAAAGAGGCATTAATTCTAAATGCTGAAGAAAAAATTATAGAACTTGAATATAATCTATTCTGTGAAATTAGAGATACAATTAAAAAATATATTCCTAAAATACAATATATTTCTAAAATCATAAGTGAAATTGATGTATTACAATCTTTTGCTACTGTATCTGAAGAAAATAAATATGTAAGACCTGTTTTAACTGATGATAGAAGCCTACTTGTTCATGATAGTAGACATCCAGTAGTAGAAAAGGTTATGAATAGTGAATTTGTCCCAAATGATATAATTATGGATAATAATACTAATATATTACTTATAACTGGTCCTAATATGGCTGGTAAATCTACTTATATGCGTCAAGTAGCAATTACTGTTATAATGGCTCAAATTGGATGTTTTGTTCCTGCTCATGATGCTAAATTACCTATATTTGATCAAATTTTTACTAGAATTGGTGCAAGTGATGATTTAGTAAGTGGTGAATCAACATTCATGGTAGAAATGACTGAAGCTAATAATGCAATACTTAACGCTACAAATAAAAGTTTAATTCTATTTGATGAACTAGGTAGAGGTACAGCAACATTCGATGGTATGGCGCTTGCACAATCTATTATTGAATATGTTAATGAAAATATAAAAGCTAAAACTTTCTTTTCAACACATTATCATGAACTTACCGATTTAGAAAATACTATGGAAGGTATTAAAAATATTCATGTTAGTGCTTATGAAGAAAATGGTAATTTAACATTCTTACATAAAATAAAAGAGGGAAGTGTTGATAAAAGTTATGGTATTTATGTTGCTAAATTAGCTAAATTACCAGCATCACTTATTAAAAGAGCTGACCAAATACTTAAAGTTTATGAAGATACTGAAGTAAAAAGAGATACAAAGATACAAGAAAGTATTAATTTTGAAGAACTTGATGAAAAGAATGAAGTAGAAGAATACATTAAAAATTTAGATCCGCTACTAATAACTCCAATGCAAGCATTAAATATTATTTGTGAATTAAAGGAAAAAGTAAATAAATGAAAATAGAAGAAATTAAAAATCCAGAATTTTTAAAGAAAATGGATAATGATGATTTAAATAATTTAAGTACTGATATAAGAAATTTTATTATTAGTAGTGTATCAAAAACAGGGGGACATCTATCTTCTAATTTAGGGATAGTTGATTTAACTATTGCATTACATAAAGTATTTGATTATAAAAAAGATAAAATAATATTTGATGTTGGACACCAATGCTACACACATAAGATATTAACTGGTAGAGCTAAAGATTTTGAAAAGTTAAGACAATATAAGGGATTATCAGGATTTCAAAAAAGATGTGAAAGTAAATATGATGTATATGAGGCAGGACATTCTTCTACTAGTATAAGTGCAGCACTTGGGTTTGCTATGGCTCGTGATATGAATCATGAAAAATATAATGTTATTGCTGTTATTGGGGATGGATCAATTAGTAATGGATTATCTTTTGAAGCATTAAATCATATTGGATATACTAATACTAAAGTTATTGTTATTTTAAATGATAATGAAATGAGTATTTCTGAGAATGTAGGCGCACTTCATAATACTTTAGATAAATTAAGAAGTAGAAAAGGATATATAAAAACCAAAAATAGAACAAAAAATATTTTATTTCATATACCATTAATTGGCAAATGGTTATATAAAACTATAAAAATGTTAAAAAAATCATTAAAAGATATATATAATAAAAAGTCATATATATTTGATGATTTAGGATTTAATTATTTTGGCCCTATTGATGGCCATGATTATAAAGAATTAATTACATATCTTGAACTAGCTAAAAATCAGGATAAACCAGTATTACTTCATGTTATTACAAAAAAAGGTAAAGGGTACAAATTTGCTGAAGAGGACAAAGTTGGAAAATGGCATGGTGTTGGTAAATTTGATATAGCTACTGGCGAAATTATAAATAATAGTAAAGGCTTAACTTCTTGGAGCGAAGTTATAAGTAATCATTTGATGACATTATTAAAAGATGATAAAGATATAATTGTTATTACTCCTGCTATGGCTAGTGGTAGTAAACTATTAAAATTAAAAGAAAAATATCCTAAAAATTTTATTGATGTGGGAATTGCTGAAGAACATGCTTTAGTTCTTGCAAACGCATTAGCTGTTAATGGTAAAAAACCATTTGTTTCTATATATTCAACTTTTATGCAAAGAGGATATGATGCTATAAATCATGATATAGCTAGAATGAATTCTCATGTAGTTATAGGAATAGATAGAGCGGGAATAGTTGGAGAAGATGGTGAGACACATCAAGGAATATATGATATTGCTTTATTAAGGCATATTCCAAATATGAATATAATGGCTCCTAAAGATAGTATAGAAGCTTTAGATATGCTATATACAGCTTTTAACACTAATAAGCCTTTTGCTATTAGATATTCTAGAAACAAAATAGAATATAAAACTGGTAAATATAAAAAAATAAAAATAGGCAGTTGGGAAAGAATAAAAAATGGTAATGATATAACAATAATTACTTACGGAGATTTTGTTAATAAAACTATAGAAATTAGTGAAAAAGTAAAATATGACGTAGAAATAATTAATGCCAGATTCATAAAACCATTTGATGAAGTTATGTTTAAAGAAATATTGAATAGTAAAAGAAAAATATATGTATATGAAGAAGTTTGTTATTCTTCTTCATTAGGTGAAGAATTACAAGCTTACGCTAATAAAAATGGATATAAAAATAAAATTACATGTTTTTCTATAAAAGATGAATTTATATTACAAGGAAAATGTGATATAATTTTAAAGGAATTACATTTAGATACAGAATACATAAGTAGTTATATAAATAAGGAGGGCAAATAATGAATTTACTAAAAAAAGAAAATTGGTGGATGTGGCTATTACTATTTATAATAACAGGTGGTAGCGCATTTATATTTTTAGGATATTTGCTAGGTTGTTTTGATAAGAAAGCTTGGTATAACAAACCTAAAAACTGGATTATGGGTTTAGTTATTCTAGTTTTGCCATTTATTGTTATGATGAGCATTTTTACAATTGAAATGACTTGCAAATCAGCAAAAAAATTAGATGTTAGCAATAGTGAAATATATTTATCTCCTGTGATATTATTACTTATGTTATGTATTCCTATTATTGGATGGGTTATTTTTATTGCTACTATAATATATTTAGTTGTATCAATATTAATAAAACTTAAGAATGGTGAAGCAGAAAAATATATAGAAGGGTAGTTTATGACAACAAATAGAAGTGAATTAAGAAAAAAAATAATGACAATTTTATATCAAATTAATGTTTACGAACAAAATAAAATAGAATATAAAGTTGAAGATGTAATTAAAGAAGTATGCGAAATTGATAATGAATTTGTTAAAGATGTAGTATATGGAGTTATTACTTATAAAAATGAAATAGATGAACTTGCGAATAAATATTTAGATGATTGGAAAATTACTAGACTTGGTAATACTGATCAATCAATATTACGTATGGGCATATATGAATTATTATATGAAGATGATACTCCTGATATAGTTGCTATTAATGAAGCTGTTGAACTTGCTAAATTATATAGTGATGATAGCGTCAGAAAAATGATTAATAGTGTACTTGATAAGGTTTACCATAATAAATAGGTGAAATATGAATGATAAGTATTTAACAGTCACTGCAGTAACAAAATATATAAAATATAAAATTGATACTGATGATAATTTAAAATGCATATTTATAAAAGGAGAAATATCTAATTGTAAATATCATAGTACTGGACATATTTATTTTTCTATAAAAGATGAAAATAGTATTTTAAATGCTATTATGTTTAGTACTAATGCAAAAAAATTAACATTTACACCCAATGATGGTATGAAAGTATTGATAACTGGTAGAATTAGTGTATATGAAGCTGCTGGAAGATATCAAATATATGTAGAAGAAATGATAGAAGACGGTGTTGGTAATTTATACGCTGAATTTGAAAAACTAAAGAAAAAATTAGAAACAAAAGGATTGTTTGATTCAAATCACAAAAAAAGCATTCCTAAAATGCCTAGTAAGATTGGAGTTATAACAGCATCTACTGGAGCAGCAATAAGGGATATAGTATCAACTATTAAAAGAAGATTTCCAATATGTGAAATATACTTGTTTCCTTCTTTAGTACAAGGAGAAAATGCGAGTAAGGATTTAGTAAATAAATTATTACAAGCTGATAATTATGGTGTTGATGTCATTATTATAGGTCGTGGTGGCGGATCAATTGAAGATTTATGGGCATTTAATGATGAAGAATTAGCGAATACAATTTATAATGCTAAAACACCTATAATAAGTGCTGTGGGTCATGAAGTAGATTTTACAATATGTGATTTTGTATCTGATCTTAGAGCACCAACTCCTACGGGAGCAGCAGAACTTGCTGTACCTAACATGTCTGATATAATGATAAATTTAGAACATTTAAAAATAAGATTAAATGAAAGCTTAAATAAAAAAATAGATTATAATAAGTTGTTATTAAATAACTTAAAAAACTCATTTGTTTTAAAAAATCCAATGCTTTTATATGAAAATAAAAAACAAAATATAGATTTATATTTTGAAAAATTAAATAATATGATGAATTATAGATTAGAGAGAACTAATACAAAGTTTTCTAATTTAATAAATAAACTAGAATTACTTAATCCACTTAGTGTTTTAAGTAAAGGGTATAGTGTTACTTATAAAGATGATAAAGTTATAAAAGATGCTAGTAAGTTAAAGAAGAATGATAGTGTTACTATTAGATTATATAATGGATTATTTGAGGCAAAAGTAGAGGAGATTAAAAAATGAAATTTGAAGATAAAGTAAAAAAATTAGAAGAATATATTAAAGAATTAGAAAATGATGATTTAGATTTAGATAATGCAATTAATAAATACACAGAAGCAATGAAATTAGTTAAAGAATGTGATAAAGAATTAAAAGATATTGAAATTAAAGTAACTAAAATAGTTTCTGAAAATAATGAACTTAAAGATTTTGAAGTTGAATAACTTCAATTTTTTTGTTTAAAAATTAAAAAATGGGAATAATAATATTGTAGTCTAAAAGGAGGAGATTTAATGTTTAGAAAAACATTAATATGCTTCGCAACTACGCTTCTTATGTTTCCTTTGATGGTATTTGGGTATTCCCCTTATATTTACGCAGGAGGAGAAAATATTGGTATTGATGTAAAATCAAAAGGAGTAATTATTGTTGGATCTTATAAAGTAGATAATGAAGATGTTATTTCTAGTTCTGACTTAAGAGTAGGGGATATTATAGTTAGTATAGATTCAAATAAAATAACTAATATTTCTGATTTAACAAAAATAGTAAGTAATATTACTAAAAATGAAATAAAAGTTGGATATAAAAGAAATAATGTTTTAGATTATACTACATTAAGACTAAAGAAAGTTAATAATGAATATAAAACTGGTTTATATGTTAAAGATAGTGTAGTTGGTATTGGAACCTTAACCTTTGTTGACCCTGAAACTAAAATATTTGGTGCTTTAGGTCATGAGATAATAGAAAAAAATAGTGGTATGATTCTCGATATAGATTCTGGTACAATATTTCATTCAGAAGTACTTGGTATAGAACCTAGTGATGTCGGAATTCCCGGTGAAAAAAGAGCTAAATATTATTCTAATATGGTAATAGGTAGTATATTTGAAAATACCAATAAGGGTATTTTTGGAAATTATTCTTATGATATAAATAAAAACAAACTATATAAAGTTGCAAATATTAATGATATAAAAAAAGGGGATGCTAAAATTAGAACTGTTGTAGCTGGTACTACAGTAAAAGAATATAATATAAAAATAACTGATATAAATACAAAAGGAAAAACAAAAAATATAGTTTTTGAAATAACTGATCAAGAATTATTAAATTTAGCAGGTGGAATAGTACAAGGAATGAGTGGTAGTCCAATTATTCAAGGAGAATACATAGTTGGTGCTGTTACTCATGTTGTAATAGAAAACCCTAGAAAAGGTTATGGTATTTTTATAGTTAATATGCTTGAAGAAGCAGAAAACTAAAAAAGAAACTTATTTAAGTTTCTTTTTTTATATATGTAAAATAATTGTAGCAATTTTAAAGAATATTACTAATGATAATGTATCTAATATTGTTGTTATAAAAGGGCTTGCCATAACAGCGGGATCAAAACCAACTTTTTTAGCTCCTAATGGAAGCAGACAGCCAACTATTTTAGCAATTATTATAGTAACAAGTAAAGTTAAACATACTACAAAAGATATGATAACACTTATATGATCTATAGTAATAAGCTTTATAAAATTAGCAATAGCTAGAGTAAAACCAATTATTACTCCGGCTCTTATTTCTTTCCATATAATTTTAAAGGTATCTTTAAATTCTATTTCATCTAAAGATAATCCTCTTATTATAGTAACTGATGTTTGTCCTCCGGCATTACCAACTGTACCCATTATCATAGGAATGAATGAGGTTAATATAGCGTATTTTGCTAAACTATTTTCATAGTTTTGAATAACTTTCCCTGTAAAAGTAGCGGATATCATAAGTAGCAATAACCATGGAATTCTACTTTTCCAAATTTCCCATACGCTCATTTTTAAGTATTCTTTTTCGGTAGAAACCATACCAGCCATTTTTTCAATATCTTCTTTATTTTCTTGAATAACTATATCAATAACATCATCTACTGTAATAACACCTACAAGTCTTTCTTCGTTATCCGTAACAGGAAGTACATTTATATCATAATCTTTAAATATTTTAGATACTTCTTCTTGATCTTCTAATGTATTAACAAAAATAACATTATCATCCATTATGTCCGAAATTCTAATATTAGGATCATTAAATATTAATTCTTTTAAAGAAACGGTTCCAATTAATTTTCTTTTTTTATCTACAACATAACATGTATCAATAATTGATTTATCATTTCCTTCGGTTCTTATTTTTGAAAGAGCATCTTTTATAGTACTATTTTCTTTTAAATCTACATATTCAACTGTCATTAAACTACCAGCTGAATTATCAGGGTATTTTAATAACTTATTAATATTGATTCTTTTTTCTTTACTGACTTTGCTTAATAGTTTTGTTACTACCGAAGCTGGCATTTCATCTAATAAGTCAACAGCGTCATCCGCATACATATTAGTAATAATATGTACCGCTTCATCATTAGTTAATAGGGTAATTAATTCTTTTTGAATATCCTGATCTATATATGCAAATACATCAGCAGCTATATCTTTTGGCAAAAGTCTAAAGACTTTAATTATTTCCTCTTCTGGAAGTTCTTCGATTATAGAAGCTATATCATATTCATTCATTTCACTTAATTCTTTTTTAACTTCTACATAATTTTTACTTTCAATTAAATTCTTGATTTTTTCAGTCATATTATCACCACCAACGTAATTATAACACAAATACCTTTTAAAAGTAGACAAATTATTAAAAATGTGTTATAATTATTGTACAAATGAGGGGTAATTTCTATAATGTGACAATATAAATACTTGATGATATCATTAATACACCAATGGGAGAGTAATGATATTTTTTTATAAATATGACAACTTAGCTAGAATATGCTATTATATGAGTAACAACGAGATAAAATAGTATCATTATGACATAATTGCAATTATATGTTATAGTTATGGTACCAATTGGAAAGATAGTATATAATATGACATCATGTATATAATGTGATAGTATTATATCAACAACGGAGATAGAATGATAAAGTGTGACATAGCAAAACATCTATGTTATACTTAATGTATCAATTGTTGGAGATATACTAAATATGACAAATTTATCAAGTAGTGTTATAAATTATTTACCAATGAGAGATCATTAAATAGTAATTTTTACAAAAATATTGACAAAATGGTTATGTTGTGTTAATATAACCGCATTATATGAAAAAGGGGGAATTTATATGTATAATGAAAGAAATGAAAGTTTTTCAATAAAAGACATTATTTTACAATTATTATTTGTTGTATTATTTGTATTAGTTTTAATCTGGTTGTTCCCAACTAGAGGAGCAATGGAAAAGAAACTAGAAGGTGTTAAAGTAGACGCTGATTTAAGCGGATTAGAATCACAATTAGAAGTATTAACTAATAGAATATTTGCAGAAAATATTAACACTATGAAAGAAGCAGCTATTAGTTATTATACAACAGATAGATTACCTAAAAAAGTTGGTGAATCTAAAGAATTAACACTTAAAGAAATGATTAACGAAAAGTTAATAATTGAATTTAAAGATTCAAAAAACAAATCATGTGATATGACAGAATCATATGTAAAAATTACTAAAAATGAATCAGAATATATTTTAAAGGTAAATTTAAAATGTAGCGATGATGAAGGTTATATTTTAGTACACTTAGGATGCTATAGTTATTGTGAAAGTGGAGTATGCGAAAAGAAAACAACAACAACTCCTACAACAAACCCAACAGCTCCAGTAAATCCTAAACCAACACCAAATCCTGACCCAAAACCAGATGATCCATCAAAACCAACAATATCTTATAGATATAAATATGTTAAAACAACAAAAGATACTTATACTCCTTGGTCAGCTTGGTCAGCTTGGTCAACAACAAGATATACAGAAACAACTTTAAGAGACGTTGATACTAGAGTAGTTTCAAAAAATGTAACTGAAAAAGTATTAGTAGGATATAATGTAAAAACTTACAGAGATAAATCAAAACCAATTTATGAAGATGTTAAAGTAGTAATTGGTCAAACAGAAAAGAAAACAACTTGTAAAAAATGGACTACTCAAGTAGTAGGAACTGGACAATATAGAGGAGAATGGGTTAATGCAGGAATAGTTAAAGTAGCTAGTGTGCCTGCAGATACAGCTACAACAAGATATATTTACAACTACTCTGCAACAGCATCTTGTGGTGATTGCTCAAGTTCAAATTTAACAATTTACACAGTTCAAAAATATAAAACATATGAAATTAAAACAACAAAAGAAGTATGTTCTGAATGGAACACTGTAAAAGAAAATGTTTATGGTACAACTAAGAAATTAGTGGGTTATGAAACTTACCAAGTAAAAGAACCAGTATATGGTTATAGAACAAAAACAATTAAAACAGTACAATATAGATACCGTACAAGATCATTTGTTCCTGGTACTACAACATACAAATGGAGTACAAGCGACAATGATAAGTATTTAATTAGTCAAGGTTATAAATACACTGGAATTAAAGAAAGAATTAACTAAAATTAAAAATAATATAAAAGGGGGATGAACTCATGGAAGAAACAAAAGTAGAAAATAAAGGCTTTGTAATAGAAAATACAGAAGAATTAAAAGATAAAGAAGTAAAACAAACTGGTAAAAAAACTAGTAAAGTAAAAAAAGCAGTATTAGCAACATTACTTGCTGCAGCATTATTAGTTGGTGGCTATGCAGGTGGTAACTTTATAAGGGACCACTTCATAGGACAACAATCACTTGTAATGCAAGAATATGAGGATTTAACTGAAGAAATTACTGCTGATGGTACAGATTTAGCCTTAGACTTAAGAAAAGCAGGGTATGAAATAGATGGTAAAGACGCACTATACTTTATGTTATTTGCTAGAACTGATACTTTAGAAGAAGATTATATTAGAGAATTAAATTTATCAAATGTAACTGAAAGAGTAATTACAGATAGTGTTGATAAAACACTAATCGATGCAAAAGAAGCTATAATGGCTGGACATGAAGTATCTATTCAAGATTATTTTCCAAATGAAAAAGATCAAGCTTTATTATCTAATCTATTCAATATCATGAGTCATTGGAATAAATCAGATAAAAAGCAAGTTGCAGATGCTATGTTAGAATTAAATGACTACATGTTTATAAAAGGACAATATCAAGAATATACTCCACAAGCAGTAGTAACTTACATTAAATTATTTAGAGGATTTGATGAATTAACAATCAACTCTGGTTATACTTTAGCTACTGAAGATATGAGAAAATTAATCTATATTGATCAAGAATGCTACACGGAAGATCATAAGATTGAAGGAAGATCAATTCACTCAGAACAATATGCAGTAGTAAAAGAAACATTAAACGAAAAATTTAATGGAAGAGAATACGAAAAGAAATATGAAGAAGGATTAGGTTATAAAATAATTCAAGACATTAACAACAGAGTATTAACTAGTGGTGTTGAATTAGGTAAAAAACCTGATATCCAAGCTGAAAGAGACAAAAATAATAACGTAATATATGCTGATAATCCAGCTTCAAGTAATTATGTTCCACCTATTTCAGAAAAAGAAAAATCTCAAATAAAAGTAGATCCTTCTACTGGTGAAGAATATATTTTCCAACCAGCTACAGAAGAAGAAAAACAAGCTCAAAGAGAACAAATTGAAAAGGAACAAAATCAAGGAAAAAATGGTACTGATGCAGCAACTATGCAAAAAGAATGGCAATCAGGTCATGATAAAGGATTTGCTGATGGTATCGAAGGTAAATCAAAGGCTAGTATGACTGGTAAATCAGAATATTATGTACAAGGATATGAATATGGATATGGTGTTGGATATGATATGTATAAAGCTTCATTAGAAGACGATGAATTAATAGGGGAAACATTCATTCCAAGTAATGGAACAAATTCTGGAACTAATTCAAGTATAACCACACCAGTAGAAAATCCAACTACAACTCCATCAACAAGTTCAAGCTCTTCATTTGAATTTGTAGACGGTTTCTATGAAAGTAATGGTATTGTATATGATTCAGATGGAAATATGTTAAGAGATGAAAATGGTAATCCATTAACTATATCTGGATCAAATAATCAAAAAGCAAATCAAAAATAAGCATTAAATGCTTATTTTTTTGTAAATAATAAATAGAGTAGGGATAACTATTAAAATATCATTATTATAAGTATACACTTTCCTATGCAAAATACCGTTGTAGAAAAATTCTAAGATATAACCTTTTTCATATAATTCATAACATGATTGTAAGGTTATATTTTTTAGTGGAATAATCCATTTTTTCATGTTTGATAAAAGTAGAAAAGAAAGGTGTAGCACTTCCCTATGGTGGTTAGATTATCTAGAGAGAGTAGATAAGATCAAATTTAATATAAAATATAAAGAATCAGATATAACAAGAAAGATAAATTGGATGGATACTTCAGTATCTAAATCAAATTTTATGGTATTAGCGTCAATGAATAATTTAATAGGTGTAGATGAATATGTTGGAGATTATTTAATCAATTTTATAAAACTTGGATATGAAAAAATAAAAACAAAAGATTTAGATATAATAAATACATATAGAAGAAAAAAAGGATTAACACCAGTTACTATGGAAGAATTAGAAGATATGGTAAAAGAATATAAAGAAATATATTTAAATATGTATAATATATAAAAAATAGATGGTTAACTAACCATCTTTTATTTAAAATCTATAATTTAACATAATATACATTATACGAAGTTATACATATTTTATCCAGATATCTTTCTAGCTTGTATTTCAGCTATTTTTTCTAATACTTCTGCAGCATTCTTTTCGTTGATTTCACTATAATTTAGTTCTTTTAATGCTTGTACTTTAGCTGAATTTAATTCTAGAGTTCTACTTAATTTTTCTTCCATTTTATGTTCAATTTGTGCTTCAAATCTTTTATGTGATTCCGCAAGTTTTGTTCTAGATGTACCACCATTATTATTATATAATGTCATTGCCGAGAACATTATACTTTCAAAAATGAATTGTTCTTCTTCATCATATACAAAATCTAGTGGCTTAGTACTTCCTATTGATTTTGATACATATGCAAGCATATATTTTAATTCTCTTGAATTATTCATTGCTTGTATATAATGATATAAATATTTAAAAGTGTAATAAGCATTATCATCATCATCTTCTAAGTTTTCTCTTATACAGTCAACTAAAGTATTAAATAGTTCTTTATTTTTTTTACTTAAACCTTCTGTATTACTAATAGTTTCATTTCTTGAAGATGCCGTAAAGTTATTTAATCTAGCTTCTACACCTAACATATAATCTGTATCTATTTTAATTTTATCTATTTCATCACTTGATTTTATTTCTAATAAGTTAAATAACATTATTTTTTTATCTTTAGGCCATTTATTTATATCATCAAGTTCTAAATAATTATAAATCATTTGTCTTGAAACACCTAAAAACTTAGCTAAATTAACTTTTGATATTCCTAATTCTTTTAATAGCTCGTTTAATTTATCCATAGTGTTTTTACCTCCCCACTCTATATACATTTTATCACAATGGTGCTAGTTGTCAAGTAATTAAGCAATGTAAAAACCAGTAAAATAGTGTTATATTTTTTCTATAATTCCACCACCTAGACATATACCATTTTTATAAAAAACTATAGATTGTCCAGATGTTATTGCTCTTTGTTTTTCTTTAAATTTTACATACATTTTGTTATCTTTGTAAAATATTTGTGCTTCTTTTTTGTCTACTCTTGATCTAATTTTTGCATCTACAGATTTTGGTAACTTTTCTACTAATAAATTAACATTTTTTACTGATAATATATCACTATATAAATCATTTTCTTCACCTACTATTAATTTATTATTTTTGTAGTCAAAATTAATAACATATAATGGCTTATTTAAAGACGTTTTTAAGCCTTTTCTTTGCCCAATAGTATAATTTATCAAACCATCGTGTTTTCCTATTATTTGGCCATCTTTTAGCGTGATATCACCACATTTAATATTATTTACCTTTTCTTTTATAAAATCTTTATAATTTCCGTTTATAAAGCAAATATCTTGACTATCTTTTTTACTATAATTTACTAATCCATTTTCTTTAGCTATTTTTCTTATTTCATCTTTGTTTTTATATTTGCTTAAAGGTAGTATAATATATGGCAATACATTTTTATCTATATACCATAAAAAATATGATTGATCTTTATTTTCTACATTTGATTCGTATAATAATCCGTTAGAAATATTAGCATAATGTCCAGTAGAAATATAATCACAATTTAGATCTTTAGCTTTTTCAAAAAATAATCCAAATTTAAAGTAATGATTACATATAACACATGGATTTGGGGTTTCACATTTTTGATATGATGATATAAAATAAGAAATAACAATATTTTTAAATTCTTCTCTTAAGTCAAATACATAATGTTTTATTCCTAGTTTATCACATACTTTTTTGGCATCTTCAACTGAAGAATTAGTATTTTCATCATCTAATAACTTCATAGTTCCGCCAATTACTTCATAGCCCATATTTTTTAATAAAAGCGCAGATACACTACTATCCACTCCTCCACTCATTCCAACTAATACTCTTTTCATAAACATCACATATTAATTTTATCATATTATATTATTAAATTAAAGACTTTGGGTACCAAAAAAGTCTCATATGCTGATGTAATAAATATAAGAAGAAGCATTATAATTAGTAGTAAAAAATGTTTTTTTATAATAGTGAAAAGATTTATTTTTTTCTTTTTTATAATGGAATTTAATAATTTTAATGAAATTATTATAGATACCATAGAAATTAAAGTAATTATAGTTATATTAATTATTGTATGAGGAAATAAATATAAGAAAGAATATAATATTCCCTTTATCTTAAAATTGATTACAAATGATGAAATAGTAAACCCTATTACAAATACCTTGAAGAAATATATAAGTAAAACAATTGGTATACCTATTATAAAATAGGATAATATCCATATTATTAGTATATAAGTAGAGTTTAATATAAAAGTATTTAAAAGTGTCATAATGTAATTTATATTACCATTTTTTACTATACTATAAAATTCTTTAAAGTGGTCTAATACCAATAACGAATCTTTATCATTTAGTATCAGTCCAAAAAATGCTCCACTTATAAGTGCAATTATGAATATTACAACATAAAATACAATTATTTTTTTATTAAATATATTTTTTAACTTGTCCTTTTTCATCTGAATCACCTAAATAATTTTATTTAAATCTGTTAAAAATTATTCCAAAATATTAAAAAATATATTATAATTGATATAGGTGATAAAATGGCAAATAAAAAGAAGAAAAAAAGTGAAAAATATAGTATATTTACAAGAATAGTTATAGTAATTCTATTACTAGCTATGATATCAATGTATGTTGTTGCTATGGTTATTGGATAATTTATAGTATATATTAAAAAAATAAATCCATAATAATAATGGGTGATGAAATAATGAAAAAAAAGAATGATTCAAGAGCTAGAAAAAATTCTAAGTCATCTATTCGTTCTTCAGCACGCTCAAATGCTAGATCAAATGCAAGATCTAACATGAGTGAAAATTGCGAATAATAAAAAAGAGATTATTCTCTTTTTTATTTTATCCATGAGGATGAAAATTCTTATATTCTTCCTTTACTTTTTCTTTTTCTACATGAGTATATATTTGTGTAGTTGAAATGGATGAATGGCCAAGTAATTCTTGAATACTACGTAAATCAGCACCATATCTAAGTAAATGAGTAGCAAAACTGTGTCTAAGAGTATGAGGAGAAAAATCAGTCTTAATACCTTCTTTTTTTGCTATTTTTTTAAGCAATAAGAAAAAAGTTTGCCTAGTCATTTTTTTTGATTGGTTACTTATAAAAATATATTCACTTTCTTTATCTCTTAAAAAATCATTTCTATAGTTATCTATATAATATTTCAAATAATACATTGCATATTCACCTATGGGCACAATTCTTTCTTTACTCCCCTTCCCCATAGTTTTTAAGTATTCTTGATCAAAATTTATATTGTTTAATTTTAAATTTACCAGTTCGCTTACTCTAAGACCAGTAGCGTATAATAATTCTATCATAGCTTTATTTCTATAATCAAATTTATCATTTAAAGGAATATTTAATAGTATATTAACTTCTTCAATTGATAAAGCTTTAGGTAAAGTTTTTTTAATTTTAGGTAATTCAATTTTATCAAGTGGTGATTTAGAAGTTATTTTTTCTATTATTAAGTATTTATAAAAACTTTTTAATGAAGATATTTTATTAGCAACACTTTTTTCACTAATGTTATTTTTATTTAAGTGCATTAAATATTTTTTTATATCTTCCTCTTCTACATTCTTAAAATTTTTATTTACAAATTCGCTGAAACTAGAAATATTCGTTATGTAAGTATTTATAGTATTTATTGAATATTTTTTTTCTACCTTTAGGTATAATTCATATTCAGTAATAATGTCATAATTACTCATAATATCACCTATTTAATTATATCATATATTTTATTTTTATGATAAAATATATATGGTGATTTTATGAATGAACCTTTAGCAATTAAATTAAGACCACAAACTTTAAATGATGTAGTTGGTCAAACTCATTTGATTGGTGAAAATAAAATATTAAGTAATATTGTAAAAAATAAACATTTATTTTCTATGATTTTTTATGGCAAACCTGGTATTGGAAAAACAACTATTGCAAATGCTTTAGTACATGAATTAGGACTAAAATATCGTTCACTTAATGCAGTTATAAATAATAAAAAAGATTTTGATATAGTTGTAGAAGAAGCTAAAATGTATGGCAATATAGTTTTGATTATGGATGAAATACATAGAATGAATAAGGATAAACAAGATTTATTACTTCCTTATGTAGAAAATGGTTTAATAACACTTATTGGTTTAACAACCTCTAATCCTTATCATAGTATTAATCCAGCTATAAGAAGTAGATGCCAAATTTTTGAACTTAAAGAATTAACTAAAGAAGATATTGTATTAGCTATTAAAAATGCTTGTAATAGTGAATATTTAAAGGATATAACTATAGATGATGAGGCAATTAATTATATTGCAACATACTCTAGCGGTGATTTAAGAAGTGCCTATAAT
>OJAW01001098.1_pt1 | contig 16559 bp, 15 predicted proteins | sample 1589151 | NCBI WGS metagenome assembly OJAW01 (sample SAMN03283290) | human gut metagenome | biome: human-associated habitat; material: feces | host: Homo sapiens | place: Peru | collected 2012
TTGTTTACCAACTCGCGATATGCTCTTCTGGTTTCTTGCTCTTGCCTACGAATATACGAAAGATATTCGAATTTGTCAGCGTCAGGGTCATCTTTGATTCGTGCATAAGCTGTTTCAGCCTCTGCGACCATGTGAATCATAACATCACATTTCGGCAGTTCATCTATGCGATTAAGGTCAGCTATGAAATCATAACCAAACCCCTGCACCGCTCCATGAACGAAACTATCCAAGAATCCTCGTTGCGTGATGATTACGTCAAAATCATCAGAGGTGAACCATTCCTCGTACTCCTCAGCAAATAAGCGGTTGTCTAGAGCAAACAACATCCGGTCCGTGTACTTGCTTGTGGACTTGTCCAAAAGCTCCTTGACAATATACCTGTCGAATGGTAATCGTGAACGTTTTACACTCTTTCCAAGCGAAGTATAATACCGTTCAAGTGCTTCAACAAGTGTGGTTTTACCTGAACCGTCCAAACCTGTCGCAACAATCCATTTTGTATCTTTCATACAAAATACCTCCAAAAATATTAAAATTTAGTACACTATTATTTTACCATAAGTTTGATATTATGTAAAGTTTTATTTGTAATATGTAACCTTATTTTTCCATTCATCTATAATGCTTTCTTCTATTCTCATTTCACCAAAACCTACTCCTAAATCCACATTTGGCTTAGCTTTTCCGTGATAATCGCTTCCACCAGACATATATAAATTTCTATCTTTACATAGCTCTACTAATCTTTCGCTTTGTTCTTTTGTAAACGTTGTGTAAAAACATTCTATACCATCTATCTTGTATGTTTTTAGTATATAATCTAATATGTCAAGGCAAATAATGCGCCCATAGCTCAACTGGATAGAGCGTTTGGCTACGGACCAAAAGGCTGTGGGTTCGACTCCTACTGGGCGCACCATTTATATAAACCATAAAAATACTAATCGTTTTTGATTAGTATTTTTTCTATATAACTAACAATCAAATACATAAGATAAGAAACTATTAACAAAATAACAATACCTGACATAACCAAATTCAAATTAAATACTTGTGAGCCATAAGTAATCAAATAACCAATACCCTCTTTAGATACTAGAAACTCTCCCATTATAACGCCAATAAGTGTCATACTAATATTAATCTTAAGACTACTAATTATTGTAGGATAACTACTAGGTAAAATAGCATATCTAAATATTTGCCTTTTCGAGGCCTTAAAAGACTTTAACAAATTAATTCTATTTTGGTCCGTAGAAATAAAGCCATTATATACTGTAATAATCGTAACAATAACAGATATCAAAAGAGCCATAATAATAATAGATTTAATATTAGCACCAAAATAAATAATAATAATTGGACCAATAGCCACCTTAGGTAGACTATTAATAATAGTTAAATAAGGATCAAATATTCTATAAAGAAAGTTAGAATACCATAATACAATAGCTACAACTATACCAATCAAAGTACCAATACCAAAACTAATGAGCGTTTCATATACCGTAGTCCATATATGATTAAATAGATTACCATCATTATATAATTTAATAATCGTATTAACAATTCTACTAGGAGAAGAACTAATAAAAGTATTAATAACCTCGTATTTAGCAAGTAATTCCCAAATAACTATAAGGCTTACAATAAGTAGCACCTGCAGAAGATGTACAAGCATACTTGTAACTTTCTTTTTTCTTATAAATCTTTTATGTTCCTCACTATACATGGAAATCAATATCCTTCCATATCTTATCATAATACTCTTTAAATTCTTCCTGATTTCTATTTCCAATCGGAGTACTCTTATTCTTCATTTTAATATTATAGATACTCTTAACCTTCGCCGGTCTATTAGATAACACAACCACCCTATCAGCCATTGAAATAGCCTCCGCTACATCATGCGTTATCATAATTGTCGTTTTCTTCTCTTTTTTAATAATCTTCCAGACATCATCAGATACAGCAAGTCTTGTTTGATAATCCAAAGCACTAAAAGGCTCATCAAGGAGAAGTATATCCGGATTAATAGCCAGAGTTCTAATTAAAGCCACCCTTTGTCTCATACCACCAGATAGATTTCTTGGATATTTATAAGCAAAGTCAGATAGACCATATGTCTCCAAAAGTTTCTTAACTCTATCAATATTTTCCTTAGTAACTTCTTTCTTAATCTTAACCCCCAGAAGGCAATTATCTAATATATTAAGCCAAGGAAATAAAGTATCATTCTGAAGCATATATCCCATTCTAAGTTCGTCTTTAGAATATAATATCTCACCAGAAGACTTATTTTCAAGTCCACACAAGATTGAAAGAAGTGTCGTCTTACCACATCCTGATGGACCTACTATTGCAACAAACTCACCATCCTTAATATTTAAATTTAAATTATCAAGTGCAGATATTTCACTTTTATTTGTATGATATATCTTTGATAAATTACTTATCTCCAATATATTATCTGAATTCACTGAAGTATTCATTGTAAATCAGTTTATCATACGAAACATACTCATCAAGTTCTCCAGAAGCCTTCATAATGTCTTGAATATGTTTCCATTCTTCCTCATCAATAGCAATAGTATCTCTCCATGCATCAGACTCTTTATATCTCTTTACCATTGTCGTTAAATCGTCAATTGAAGTGTCAGGAAAGAAAGATACAATAGTCTCAGCAACTACTTTAGGTTCGTTTTCCTTAACAAACTTTAATCCTTTTTGAATAGCCTTAGAAAATCCTTCGATAAGTTCAGGATTAGCCTTTATAAAACTACTCTTAGCATTATAAGCCGTATAAGGAACAGCACCACCATAAGTACCAACATAGGCAACTACATAACCATAGCCTTGCTTTTCTACTGAAGTAGCATTAGGTTCAAATAAAGTAACAAAGTCTCCAGTACCTCCAATAAATGCTCCCTCCATTGCAGGAAAAGCAACTGATGTATCAATACTTAAATCTTTAGTAGGATCAATATTAGCCTCTCTAAGAGCCCATTCAAAAGTCATTTCCGGCATACCACCTTTTCTACCACCAATTACAGTTTTACCTTTCAAATCATCTAAAGTAAAATTATCAATCTTTTCTCTAGATACTAAGAATGCTCCATCTCTCTTTGTTAAAGCGGCAAATACTTGTAGATAATCCTTTTCACCACCATTATACACATAAATAGTGGCTTCGGTACCAGAAAAACCAATTTGGACATCTCCAGATAACACAGCGGCCGTAACAGCATCAGCTCCTGGTGTCAAAGTAAGTTCTACATCAATACCTTCTTCTTCAAAGTATCCTTTATTAATTGCAGCATATTGCGGAGCATAAAATATACTATGAGCCACTTCTGCTACAGTAACCTTAGTAAGGTCCTCTTTTCCATTATCCTTCTTATTTTGAAATATTCCAAATACTATTAAACCAACAACTATAAGAAATAAAATTAAACTAACAATTGTTCTTTTCATTTTTTAACCTCCCAGTTTCATATTATTATATTCTTAGTTATAAAACTTGGTATAATTAAATAACACAAAATATATTATTTTCTTATATTCACTTTAAGTCTAGGTCTTAAAGTGTTTATTTGAGCCTAAGTCTCAAATAAATATATCAGCCATATCTATCATATATAAGCGAAATATATATACCAAATATTAAAAATAATAATTAAATTTAATATAAAGAATATAATATATTAAGTAGTAAAATAAGTACTAGTTTACACACATTTGACAAAGATAAAATTTTATGTTATAATCTTACTCATCTGATGGCACATTATTCTAGTCAATTAAACTTACTATGAAGGTGAACCTAAAAGCTCACTAAAGAGCACATCGATGAAACTTCTGGTGTTTGCTTTATACGCCCAGTTTAGGGTGAATGCTGGAAGGTAAGAATTTTGGACACTCATAACGGCATATGATTCTGTTCCAATTTTCGTGGAGACCTAACTTTGTGTCAATGCTATTTCGTGCATGATACGAACTAGGATTAAACCTACTATGTGGGGAAACTTACGAGTAGCGTAGCTTGTCTTGAGTGATTATAGGGAATTATTGATCAGTTATATCTTTCCTAGCTAGAAACATATAATATTGCAATATGAAACTATAATTGCAAAAAAGAATTAATAGTAAGAAAGTTGCCCGAGGAAATCTCCTAGAGTGACATCTTATAGGATTACAGTGTGTACTAAGTGGTAATCAAGTCATATATCTGGTGACAATATATTAGTTTCTATAAAGGGAAACCGCTAATTTGGTAACGGGTTAGTAGAAACTAGGGAAATCCTACTTGACCTAAGACATAAAGTTAACTATAAGAATTGCCATAGTATTAAATCAAAAGGCCTACTCTATTGGCCTTTTTTAATAATCAGAAAGGAAATAATATGTCAAAAAACAAAAATAGTAAAATAAAATGGGCAATAACAGTTACATTCTTAGCCTTCTTTATATCATTTATCTTTTCATTTGGTTCTAATACCATAATGCCAAAAGTAAATCTATTCGTAGGTATCATAATATTATTATTATTTATAGCTATAGGAATAGTATTTGATATGATTGGAGTAGCAGTTACTTCTACTAATGAAGAACCATTACACGCTATGAGTTCTAAAAAGATAAAAGGAGCTAAAAAAGCTGTATCATTCAAAAAGAATGCTGATAAAGTATCTTCCTTTTGTAATGATGTAATTGGAGATATATGTGGTATCGTATCAGGTTCTGCCGGTGTTACAATAGCGGCTTCTCTATCAGAAAAATTAAATACTAGTGTATTATATACAGGACTAGTAATTACTGCTTTAACCGCAGCCTTAACTATTGGAGGTAAAGCCTTCTGTAAAAGTATTGCTATTAAAAATAGTAATCAAATAGTTCATATGACTGCAAAAGTATTATCAATATTTGAAAAGAAGAAAAAATAAACTTCTTTTTTTATTTTTAGATAATAAAATTAATTAGGTGATACTGTGAAAAAATATAGTAAAATACTTTTAATAGCAGTAATAATAATAAGTCTATTTGGAACATTAATGATATATTCATCTTCTTATGTATGGGCAGAATATAAATTTAATGATCCATATAAATATTTAAAATCACAAAGTATATTCATAATACTAGGATATATAGTTATGTTTATAGTAAGTAAGTTTCCTTATCAAAACTATAAAAAATTATCTAATATTATTTTCTTTATATGTTTAGGTATGCTAATTCTAGTACTAATTCCAGGTATAGGAACAGTAAGAAATGGTAGTAGAAGTTGGTTTGGTATTGGAGGACTAGGAGTACAACCATCAGAATTTACCAAATTAGGATTAATAATATTTACCTCTAAATATTTAGAAAATAATAATAAAGATTTAAAAGATATAAAAAAAGGAGTTCTTCCTATACTAGGAGTACTCTTTCTAGTGTTTGCTCTTATCATGCTAGAACCAGACTTTGGTACAGGAGTAGTAATAGTTATGACTATTATTGTATTACTATTTGTAAGTGGTGTTAAAATGAACTTCTTTATCAAAATAGGAGTATTAGGACTACTAGGAGTAGTAGTATTAGTAATAATAGCTCCATATCGAATGGAAAGAATAATATCATTCATTAATCCTTGGTCTGATCCTCTTGGTAGTGGTTTTCAAATAATACAAAGTTTATACGCTATAGGTCCAGGAGGTCTTTTAGGGCTAGGATTTGGTAATTCAGTACAAAAACATTTCTATCTACCAGAACCACAAACAGACTTTATATTTTCAATTATAAGTGAAGAGTTTGGTTTTTTAGGAGTCGTAATTGTAACCTCACTATTCATAACTATAATCTATTCTGGATTTAAAATAGCCATGAACTGTGAAGATAAATTTGGTAAATATCTAGCTTTTGGTATAACCTTTGGTTTAGCCTTTCAAACTATGTTAAATCTCATGGTAGTAGTAGGATTAATCCCTGTAACAGGAGTTACTCTCCCCTTCTTATCCTATGGTGGTAGTAGTCTTTTAATAAGTTTAACAAGTATGGGTATACTCCTAAATATAAGTAAATATCATAATTAAATATATAACTCTATGTTATATTTTTTATTATATTCACTATAAGCCTTATTCTAAGTCTTATTAGTGTTTAATTAAGCCAAGTAAACTTGTCTTAATTAAATGTATCCAAGATACCTATCATATATAAGCCATATCTATATATTAAAAGAAAGATATTAGTCATACCTTTCTTAGTTATATTATTATACTGCAAGTTGATATGGATTACTTTCAGAGCCATCTCCTCCTGACTCCATCGCTAGATCAGAGGCTAGAGAAAGGACTGGAGCGGCCCCGTAAGCAGTGCGCACAACGTTGTAGTTGTCCACAGCGCCCGTCGAAAGCACACCCCACGCAACGTCCGAATAGCCGGAATTAGGGGTTAATAACCATCCATAATTTGGTGCAATAATTGCTTTCATCCAGTTATTTGAGGTACAAGTAGAATCATTATAATTGTCCAAAGTTTGTATACATTGACTTAAATCTGCTGCGTAGCCATAATCACTTGGATATGCTAATGCAATTTTCCCTTTCCATGTTGTTGGTCTTCCAGAATATACCGTTGTTCCCCTTTCATATTCATAAATTTGATTAGAATATATAGAATTACTACTATAACCTCCAATATTCCATGTCTCTTCTGATATTAGATTTCTTGTTGTATCATTTTTTATTCCTGCACTTGTAAAATCACAATCTACCGTTGTATTACTTTTACCGCTATAGCATTTGCCTGATGTACTATTATAGTATAAGCTCTGTCCTAAGCCATTGTCATTAGAATCTGTTGTATAATAATCACTTGGATTTAAAAGTTTCATTAATCTTGCTGTCGTCCAGTCATTTTTACCAGAATCATCTTCTGCACCTGTACTTTTATTCTTGTTGTCCCATGCATATCCTCCTATTTGACTATCTCTTATTAGTTTTAATTTGCCATCAAATACTCCTATTATTCGCCATGTTTCACATGTACTAGATGTTTGATTACTATAGTCAGAGCAATTAAAATAAATATAATTTTTTGGACTTGCTCCATAATATCTTATATTACCGCCATCTAAATCAGTTGTAGTACCACCTAGTCTATCATTCATAAGTGATACTGAAGGTGCTGTATTATATGTAATACTATTATTTGTTACTGTTGTTTTTGAGGCTCTAGTATATAAATTAATAATAGTATCTGCTGCTGTTGGTTCTTTTTGAAGACTAGCAGTACAATCTACTGATATACTAAGAGATTCATTAGATATGTTACCTAGTTCTTCACTATTATCAAGCCATACATATACTGTATATATTTGTTTAGTTTGCTCTAGATATAGATTTTTTAATATTGTTATTTTTGAACCAGATGTAGTACCTTTTAAAGATCCTTGTTTTAGTACCTTACCATTATTTACTACAGCATATTTAAGAGCAGCACTATTTTTTAAATTAGTACCTATAGTATTAACAGTTAATTCTATTTTACCATATATATCATAAGAGTCATCCTTCTTCCAAAACTCGATATTACTACTTGCTCCACCTTCATAAGTAGTACTAGGACTCAAAGTACTTGAAGTTATATCAGTACCTTTAACATAATTAATATAATATGCTAGTCCATGAGTAGTTGAATTTACTCCTACATTCTTAGATAATACCATACTATATAAAGCATAGGTACTGCCTACTATGCATACTACTAATACTCCTAAAGAAATAATCATAAATAGTTTGCTTTTTTTCACTATATTCACCTTACTTTTCTACTAATACAATGATATCATAATATAAAAAAAAGTGCAATAAACTCACACTTTTTTCTTTAGTATTTTTTTTACTATGTAAAATAATATTGTAATAAATATATAGAATATTATTACTAAAATACTACTTAATAAACTAGTGTTTTCTACTTTTACTATTAAAGTAAATAATACCAATATTAAGCATAATATTATATTTTCATAAATAATATTTAAAATACTACTGAAACTATCTAAAATATTTATTTTTAGTTTTTTATTTATAAATATTAAACTGATAATTATACTAGTAGTCATACCTATTATAATAGATAATATATCTCCAAAGTATAGACTACTCCCCATACGATAACTAGCATTAATAAGTGGTATTTCAAATACTAATTTTACTATTAGACCACTTAGTAAAGATATCTTATTTATTTTATTATTTGTAGTATTTATACTTGTTTCCATTACATAATTATATAGTGTATTAAAGAATAATAATATTATTAAATCAAATAAAAAGTTATTGTTATTAAATAATAATTTACATATTGGACCAGATATTACCATTAAAAGTATTGTTAAACTAATTAAATAATTTGATATTTTTATTATTTGACTACTAAAATTTGTACTAGTTACTTCAAGATGTTTATTTAATATATAACTAATATATTTTATAAAATAGATACCATAGAAGTATACATTAATTATCGTTAGACTAGTATTTTCATAACTATAATTATATTTATTAATTAGAATATAATATAGTATTATTATTGAAGTATATAGATAACTTTCTTTAATAAGATTATAGATAGTTATACTTTTATTTATATTAAATATATTTTTAATTATTTCTTTATAATTATATTTTTCTCTAACTTTTATATTATTTTTTCTTAGTATAAAGATATATAATAGTAGCATTATGATAATAAATATTATAATATTTACTGAGTATAGTAATAATACTTTGATATAATCATTTAATTTAAATACTTGATATAGAAGTATACTTGTTATAGCAGTAACTAATAGTAATAATAACAGATAAATATTAAAGAGTTTATTACCTAGTTTTTTATATTTAATATATTCTAGATATATACTAGTTATCTTGATTATCATTATTGTTAGAGCAAATAGTACTCCAAGAATATTTATTATATTTAAACCTTTAATAGGCATAATACCTCCAAGTAGGAATGATAAGGCTGAAAATATTATAAATATTAAACTAATAAATAAAATTATTATCTTATATACTTTGTATTTATTTTTATATTTCTCTAGAGTACTATTTATATTTAATTCTGAAAAGGTATTGTATAGTAATATACTGAGACTAGAACTTAGTACTAAGATTAGGATATTACTATTATTTGTAATATAATTTAAGAGTATTAAAAATAGCATAAATAGTAAATATATGATGTTTATTTTCTTTTTCATAGCTCACCTACAATTAAATTATATATTAAATATCATTTTTTTGCAATTTTTTTCAAAAAAAGGTTGATATTTTTTTTATGATGTTGTATAATTTATATTGTCTGATGTTGATGTCTTGGTAGCTCAGCTGGATAGAGCAATCGCCTTCTAAGCGATCGGTCTGGAGTTCGAATCTCCACCAGGACACCACTTTAAATATTAAGTTCTCGAAAGAGAGCTTTTTTATTTGTTTCTAATTCAAAAAAAGAATACTAGATTTTTTTCTAGTATTTTTTAGCTTGTTTGAATAGCAGATACATCAGCATCTATTTCTATTTTTTGACCGTCAATATTATCGTCAGCTTTGTTACCGTCTATATAGAATATTAATAAATACTCTTGTTTTGTTCCATCGTCAGCAAGTTCTTTCTCTAATATAGTTCTTCCACCAAAAGCATTAACTGGATATGTATCAATGATGTCGAAAGTCATATTTTCTAACGCCCTTGCACTAACTTCGGTTATTTTTGAAGAATCATAGCTGGCAAGTACGTAGTTAAGAGCATTAGCACATTTTCCATTAGTATAATATACACTATTTACGGTACGAGCATGTAATACAATTGATAACTTAGCCTTTACTTTTGAACATTTTGGATCTTTATTAGCAACTATTTGTGTTACAGCCATCCCTCTCTTAATTGTTATTTTATTATTTGCTATTAATTTACTAGCATCTACGAGTAACATATCGTCTGTTACTAAGTTACCTTCTGTATAGTTAATATCAAAGCAGGCCGTATTACCGCCAACACTTATCTTACTACTTTCCCAAGTAAACCAAGCATAAGTAAATCCTGCGATTAAAACTATAAACAATACTATGCCAACAATAGTTCCAATAATTTTTACTTTTTTATTTTCTTTCATAGATATCCCCTACTCTCTAATTAAGTATATCATTTTGAGATTTATTAGTCAATTGAAAGAAAATATTTTGTATAATAATTTCTATTTTAGATCACTTAATGTCAAAGTATATATCTCATTATTATTAACATAGAAAGATACTGTTTCTAAATCTTTATAGACATCATTCATAGATAATCCTATAGTATATATAACTTCTTCAAGTATTTTATTACTATCAGGATCATTTAATAATAATTCGTTAAAATTTAGTTTTAGATTATGATAATCTAATTCATAGTCATTTAATATTACACCAGCATTTAAATGACTCATTAAGTTTGTTTCATATATTGGAGAACTACTTAACTCTTTAATTATTACTTTTACTGGTTCTGTTTCTTCTCTATTTACATACTTAGTTACTGGTACATAATAATTATTATCATTATATTTATTTACATAATATACAGTGTATGAATCAATATTATTAATTGTTGTTAGTTCATATTCTTTATTTATACCATAACTTCGATCTAATACGGAAGGTATTATTTTTTTACTATGTGGAAGATTTGTTAATATTTTACCTTCTACTTTTATTGTTATTTTATCTATTCCTTTAATACTAGTTAAAGTATAAATTAATGATTCAATCATTTTTTCTTCCTCTACTTCTGATACATCAAGAAATTCTTTAGAGAAATCTATTGTTAATACTTTATCCTCTAGCGTTATATCTAATATACTAGTATCTGGTGGGATTATACTCCTGAAACCATTAGGAATGATATTTGATTTTTTTCCTCCTATTGTAAGACCATCAATTAAGTCTTTGGCTTTATCAATATCACTACAATTACAACTTGCTATGTTTGTTCTTGATACATAATCATTCTTATCTATTAAGTATATAGTATCAGTAATATTGTTATAAGTATATTCAACATCTTTGTTTTTTAGTTCTATTTCTTTTCTATTATCTGGTATTAGATATATTATTAATAAAAGTAAAATTGCAGAAGTAGATACCATTATTTTTTTTATAGATATTCTTTTTAGCATAAACAATCACCCTAGTAAAATATATGTGTAACTATTAAATAAATGACTTAAGAAAAAGAAAAAGCACTATTTGTGCTTATATTAATATTTCACCAAGTTTAATTAATTCTACAACTGCTTGTGCTCTTCCTTTTACCGATAGTTTTTGCATAGTATTAGAAATATGATTTCTAACTGTTTTTTCACTAATATTTAAAATATCTGCGATCTCTTTAGTACTTTTATTATCCACTAGTAATGAAAATACTTCTTTTTCTCTTTTGGTTAATATACCTTTACTCATAAATACCTCACTTCCCTTGTACATAGGGTGGTTAATGTCTTTCATATTATTGTATTCGTACATTAAAATAAAGTGAGGGTATTTTTATCTAATCTAATTAAATTTTACCGAAATATACATTTTATTATCAAATTCTTTTTGAACTAAACGCATTATTTCATTTGCTTTAGAGGCGTTTGAATCAACCGAATCTAGTACTACCCTGATGTTATCACCATCTATCTTTACAAAATTATCACAATTACACATTTCTTTTATTTTTGTTTCGATTGTTTCTTCTTTGGAAGAATTTTTATTTATTAGTTTTAATTCTTCAAAGTAATTATTTTTATCTTCAGTACTTACACTTTTATCAGTTAGTTTTTCCTTTAAACTATTTATCTTTTCCTTTACCGCGGCATCGTCCTCTACTTTAAGGGAAGAGACTACTGTCGATTCTTTTATTTCTGTATTGGCTATTTCAGCATCTTTACCTGATAAATCTTTATCAAATACCTCACTTGGCATTGTTACATAATAAATTGATAGTACTAATACTAAACTAAATAATGTTAAAAACCATAAATTTTTCTTATTTATCATATTCTTTCCTCTTCTTTCTAATTAAATATATTAATAAAAAGAAAAAATATGAAATAATTCATATCTTATCCTAATGGCTTTTGAAAATAATATTTAAGAGAAGTTTTGGTATTTTCATTTTCTATTTTTTCTAATACCATGGTGGTATTGGTTATTTTTGATTTATAAGTTCCACTTAAATATTTATTATTATCTATTTTATTTTTAAATTATCGTTAGTGTATGTATAATTTATATTTATACAGTCTTTATTTGTATCACAAATGGCAATTTGGTTTTCAGTAATATTTAAGTAATAATTGTTTGTATTAAGAGTATCCACAATTTTGTTATTTGTTATTATTTCTTCCTTATAAATATACCATAAATTATATAGTTCTATGTTACTTCTATTTTTACTTACTTTTGATAGATATAATATTGTTGTTACTATTATTGTTATAATTAAAACTATAGTCATTATTATTAGTATTAATGTTTTCTTCTTTTCTTTCATTTTTATCGCCTACCATAATTAAATTATATGCTAAATAAAGTAAAAGAGCAAGATATTTGATTCTTGCTCTTTAGCTAGTATTTTTATATATTACATGCAGTATCCTCTTCCACCAGAATTCTTTGGATGGAAGGCACATAGATATTTTCCTGGCATGCCGCTTGGTGCCCTCATTTTTTTATCACACCATATCTTTATTTCAGTACCACTTACACCGCAATCGGAATCGGTATCACACCAGCAAGATCCTAAATAACCTTTTCCTCCAGAGTCACCGGATCCGCTAGAGCCGCCAGAACCACCGCTTGAGCAATTAGTTTTACTTATATCGTCAACTAAATAATCCCCCGAAGCATAACAACTATCACCTGTTACATAATACCAACCATTTGTTGGATTCTTATTTACTTTTACTGGTAATCCACATGAATATGCTGTTTTTACATCGTAGGCTGTTCCTGGGCCAGTACGACAATTTAAACCACTTATAGCATTTATATACATAGTCTTTGTGGTTACACATGATGAGGCTGATTTTAAATTACATCTATCTACTGTGCCACTAGCGGATGCGCCATTTTTCTTGGTATACTTACAAATTGCTGCCGTACAGGTTGTAATATAGTATGTATCAGATCCTAGACATCTCTCACCATTTATAGTTTCAGTACTACAATATTTTAGAGAGGACCAAGCTATTGTTCCTGTTACAGAATCACAATTTTTTCTGGTGTAATTACATTTTGTACCACGGCAGGTAGTAATGTAATAATAATCACTACCATTACATCTATAGTCATTTATCACGCTATAACTTTCCCAGTTAACTCCAAGAGTTATGGTACAGTCACCATTATTGATATTACAGAAATCACTAGCTTTATAAGTACTTGTTGTATGACTATAAGTAGAGCTTACACAGTTACCACTTAAACATTTCCATTCGGCGTTATTTACACCAATATAACCATCCCTTACAACATTTACATAACCGGTATTATTATAGTCCGGTAGGCCATTACTTGAAATTGTATCGTTGTAACTTAGTGTCATTAATAAGTCACTACCATTATTCTTGATTATTCCATTTGAGTCTACTGAGAAAGTAGATCCTGATTTTAATGTTCCACCGTTAACACTAAACTTAATAGTTACTTTGTTTTTTCTCCATCTAGCATATAGTTTTAATTGATTATTTGTTATTCCATACTGTCCGTTTCCATATACCCAAGTACCACTAAAGCCCGTCCAGTTATATTTATCGTCAGTACTACCATCAGAGTTAGTCGTCCAGCCAATGAAAGTATAACCTGTTTTAGTAAAGGTATTAGCTTTTATCGTAGCACTTTGACCGTATGTTATAGTTTGACTAGACATAGTGCCAGAGCCACCATTTGAGTTATAACTTATTGTAAATGTTTGAGGTTTTACTATTGGATAGTATGTTTCGTCTTTGTTTATACTCTTCGAAGTATTAGCGCTCCATGCGCTTGAAGTAGCACTACTACTTGTATTCCAACCTAAGATATTATAGTTCTTTTTCTCAATAGTTGGTGAAGTTATATTACATGATGCTCCTTTATTAGCAATACATAGTTTTTCAATATTATTTGTTTGATTATTTATTGTATCAGCATTACCTTTATTAAAAGTAATCTTATAGGAACTAAATGTTTTTGAGGTACTCTTACTATTATCACTTCTATCTCTAGTCTCGGCATTTATGGTGATGGTACCACTTTGACTATAGGTTAATACTACTTCTTTATCTGATACTTTATATAAAATATCTTTTTCAATAGTTGTTGTAGAGGTACCATTACATGATCCATCTTCATTAGTAATACTACAGTTTACTACTACCCTATCTGATACAGCACTTATACTTGATTTGAAATAGTGCTGACTATTACCATCAATTATATTTGTATCGTTATAAGTTATCTTGATACTTGTATCCGTACTTTTAATTATCGTTGGTACTAAAACTGATTTAGTAATCATTTTTGATGGATTAGTACAAGCAACTGATCCATATTTAGAAGTCATACATACTTTAATATAATAAGTATCATTTTGTTTTAGTCCTGAGAAAGTACAATTATTACTATTGGTATCAGTATAGGTATAATTACCTCCGGAAGTTTTACTATAGCCACATTCTCTTTTAGTTATATTTGGTGTTTCACCATCTCTTGTTCTAAATACAGCATCTTCATATTCTGAAGTTATCGTATCTGTATAAGTCTTAGAGTTTTTTAAACTTGGCACTTTAACTATGTCTTCAGGTTTAATATTTCCAGTACAATATTCATAAGCTTCTTCATTAACAGTACTACTTGTTAATACTTCTTCTTTAGTTATTACTTTAGTGATATTATCTTTTGTTACAGCGATAAAATCATTTAACTTAATGTTTTTGTCTTCGACTGAAGTAGCCTTTTCGTCTAATAAACCTTTATTTATTAATTCTTCAATTGTAACACAGAAATAAATATTATTTGAAGTATTAGACTTTTTCCAAGTATCGTCAGTATATTCTCCAGAATATGTTCGTGCGGACTCTTTAATATTTTTAATAGAAAGTGTTACACTTTGATCTTTAGCTTTATTTACTGAACTAATAACGCCATAAGTAGTTAAACCTAAGACTACACCAATTATTAATATCGTAGCTAATAGTTCAATTAAAGTAAAGCCTTTATTTGATAACTTTTTCATTTTTATATCACCTACCATAATTAAATTATATATTAAATAAAGCAAAAGAGCAAGAAGTTTTAACCTTCTGCTCTTTTAAATTTACATATGTATTTATTATTTTCAACAGTCTTTGTTAATATTAGTTTTCCAGCTTTTACAGTATAGGCATATTTTCCATAAAAAGCATAATTACTTGACTTAATATTAATATACTTTTCGTCTATTGTATATGTTCCTAAAGTACAATTATTTTGACCATTGCTTGTACTAATACATTTTTCTATTCTACCATCATTTAAAACTATGTGTTCGGCATTTATTCCTGTTATTTCACTAGTTAATTTATTTCCTTCATAGCTTTCACAAGAGTCATAGTTCCAATATCCAGTGATATCTATTTCTTTTTTAGCACTAAAATAAATATATGATGTTGCTATTATGGCTATTATTATAATTATTAATATAATATAAAGTATTTTATTTCTTTTCATATTTTATTCCTCATATCATTCTTTAACTGCATACTTCATACCATTCTTTGTATCTTACTACGCCATTTACTCCTTCACAGTCAGTGTATTTAGCATGATTAGTACTACAAACTCTTTCTTCAGAACTACAGATATTAACTGTTTGAGATCCGCCGACATAAGGTTGACTTTTCCATGTGTAGCTACATCTGCAAGTCTGTTTACAGCTTGGTGTCGATGAAGATAAATAACCATTTGGTACATAGCATTTATTTGTTGTATCATAATACCAACCGTTAGTGCTTTCTGCTTCAACTGTTAATCTTGTACCACAGCTATGGGTTGTTACAGTTGAATACGAGTAACCGGCTCCGCTACGACAGTTAAGGCCATTTTTAGCAGTTGTATACATTGTTGTGGTAGATGGTGCTTGATAGCAACTTCCCTTAGTTTCTGATACCCACTCTCCTGATAGATAACAATCATTATCTCGGTAGTAATACCAACCATTTATTGCTTCAGCATCGACAACTAATGCTGTACCGCAGCTATAAGCTACTTTACCAGTTGAATCATAACTAGTACTTGTACGGCAATATAATCCACTTGGTGCTGTTATGTATACGGTCTTTTTTGGTATAGCCTGCCAGTTAACTCCTAGGGTTATGGTACAGTCACCATTATTGATATTACAGAAATTACTAGCTTTATAAGTACTTGTTGTATGACTATATGCTGAGTTTGTACAGTTACCACTCAAACATTTCCATTCGGCGTTATTTACACCAATATAACCATCCCTTACAACATTTA
>OJAW01001100.1_pt1 | contig 16551 bp, 12 predicted proteins | sample 1589151 | NCBI WGS metagenome assembly OJAW01 (sample SAMN03283290) | human gut metagenome | biome: human-associated habitat; material: feces | host: Homo sapiens | place: Peru | collected 2012
CTTTAAGAGATAATGAAGCTCTTTCTCTTCCCTGTGAAGCTGCCGCCTTTCCTTCTTCCGAAACCTCAAGCTGTGGCTTATCGTTATCTAAGAAAGCCGCCTTATCATCAGCAGTCTCTGTATCTTCATCATCTGCTGCATAGTCAACTTCAAATGTATCGTTTGTATCATTATCTGCATCTGCATCATCAGAAATCTCTGATTTATCTTCTGCTTTCTTAAATTCTTTGATTTCCTCTATTTCCTGCACATCAGTCTCCGATACAGCTTCCATAGCTGCCTCATCACCTTTTCCTGCCGGATTAGTAATCGCATTCTTTATGTATTCTCCAAGTCTGCTGTCCTGATTATTCTGAACAAGTTCCATTGAAAGAACACCGTCATCCTCTGCTTCTTCCTTTGGCGCAGCAGGAGCTGCCTCTGTTTCAGGCTTAACACCTTCATCTTCAAGAAATGCATCATCAACATCATCTTTTCTAATCTTTGCAAGTTCTCTCTGCTGGTTAAAAAGGATTTCTTTAGTAGCTTCAACGTCTTCCTTCTTATTCTTCACATCTTCGAGAATCTTCTTCTGTATTCCTGTAAGTTCAGCATTCATGCTGTCTTTAAGCTTAATTGCCTTTTCAACATAAATTCCGTCCTGAAACCATAAAACAAGATTATCACAGGTCTTAATACATTCTTCCCTGCGGTTGGTCTTATTGTAAAGTTTTGCAAGCTCATACATGTACTTTTCATCGATTTCCTGCTGTTTGTAATCTTCAAGAATTTCTACAAGCTCATTAAGAGATGCACCTTCTGCTTTTCTTAAATCATAATAAAGAATAAATCTGTTTACATCATGCATAGATGCCTTCTCATATTCTTCATATAAAAGATTTGCATTATCAAAATCTTTAACTTTAATAAAAAACTCTGTAAGCTTATATACCAGCTTTCTTCCACCAAGGTTACGGTTATATGCAAGTATGGCCATATCCCTTGCCTCTTCATAATCTCCGACTGCCTCCTGCACATTAATTACTGTTGCAAGTGTAGACCAGTCTTTAACCTTCTGCCAGTTCATAGCTTTCGCTATTGCCGCCGCTTCTTTAAATTCTTTTTTAGCGGCAAGTTTTTTTATCTGTTCAACTTTTATATTAAACTCGTATTTATCCACTATATGACGCCACCTTTTCTTTTTTATTTATTTATCCGAACGCCTATCTTTGGCGCATTTATATACTATCGTAGTGTTGTATGAGCATAAATACTGCCTTATACCCATACATGTCATAAGTTTAACACAGCATTTTATTGTTGTAAACCTTACATTAAAGGAAATCAAAGGAAGCCTGTTCGTAATCCATACGGGTGTATTCCATCTGTTCTTCCTTAACATTGCTATAGTAATCAACAACGACTGTCTGCTGCCTCTTTCCTGCCATCTTCTGTCCAAGAATATAATTAACATCAAAACGTCCCACAATAGCAGGTGTGGCGCCTCTTGCCGGAACAATAAGCTGTACATGGTTGGTTGCCAACAGTTTAAATATTGGTTCCCATATATAAATATCCTTAGCTGCTCCAAACGGATTATCAATAAATATTGTTTTGCCAACAACTCCGGCATCCTTTGAAGCCGTATTCATGTTAGAAATATAATTTATAATCGCAATAAGGAACTGTATATATATTCCCTGTGACTGCCCCGTTGAACCAACTGCTTCCTCATATCTTAAATATCTGCTCTGATCCTTAATCCGCTCTCTCTTATAAAGATTGATTCGGATTGCATTCATATCCGTAACAATAACAGAGAATAATCTCTTCCACATAAGTCTGTTTCTTATATACTTAAGTCTTTCAGACATATCCTTAAAGCTTTCCGCTATCATTACCGTCTCATCAATATATGATGACATTCTTTCTTTGTACATTTCCTCTTTGACATAAGGAATATTAAGACTGATTATTGAAATATTCTCCCCATCGAGAGTTATTCCTGAAAGCTTAGGAAGCCTGTCCAGCTCTGTCTTTATATTGCTGCAGGTCTGTATACATCTGTTTTCAAAGTTATCCTTAATTCTTTCCATATCCTCGATGCCTTTGCTGACACGGGATTTTTCAAGTGCAATAAATGTATTAGTCTCCTCTAAGGACTTCATCATCTGTTCTGTCTGACCTATATTCTCAGGCATATTAAGGGAAAGCCTGATTTCCTGTGCCAAATCCTTAGCTTCAAAGCCAACAAGCAAGTCTATAAGCTGCTGCTTCTTTCTTGCAAATTCGTCTGATTTTTTATACTCAAGCTTATTAATTGATGCATATTCCTTCTGCACAGCTTCATATTCTTCCAGATTAACATTAACAAGCTTGTTTAAATCCTCCTCCGGCATAGCCTCAGGAAGCTGCATACCGGCATTGGCAACTATTCTTTCAAGGTCTCTGCTTCGTACCTGTGCATCACTTAACGCCTGCTTTGCTTTTTTAATATCCTCATCCTGTTTCTTTAAGCCAAGAGATAACTCTTTAACAAGCTCTTTATGCTGTTTTCTGAATGTCTCCGGATTGTCACATTCAAACTCTTCAAATGTTCCAAATCTTTCTTCTATCTGGCTGATTCCGTGTGTAACACTTCCTTCAAGTCTGTTAAGCAGCGCACTTTGTGCCTCATATTCGGCATCATTATTCTCGTTAGCCTTCTTAAATCTTACAAGCTCGTCCTTAACCTCCATAAGCTTCTTTCCGTCATCCAATCCGGCTCCCGAATCATTAACCTTTGCTGCGGTCTCATCAAAGTCCAGACCCTTATAGATTATATTCTGTCTGCATTTTTCCATTGAAATCTTAAGATGGTTCATCAGGGCCTGCTTATCCTTATAATCACCATTCTTATTTTCAAATGCTTCCTTAAGTCCTAAAAACTTGACTTCCAGCTCTTCTGCCGAGTCATTCTCATATTTCTTGTATACATTTTCATCAAATGAGTTCTCAGTGCTGTAATATGGCGCAAACTCTGACTCCCATGTGTCCTTTAACTTTTTATGGACATTAAAAGCTGCAACTGCCATATCTGCTGCCTCATTTAACTCTTCCTCTGACTTTGCAAGTCTGTTCTCAAGGTCTGCTGCCTCGTTTGCTGAGACCTTTTCTGCTTCCTTATATTCTGCAAGCGACTTTCTAAGTGCTGAAATATTTCTATCAGCATTTATAACATCCTGATACTGCTTTAGCTTTTCTTCCGTCTGTACACGCTGTTTCTCACTGATTACAAGCTTTTCTTCATTATCCCTGATAAGAAGCTGAAGTCTGGCAATCTTATCTTTACAGATTTGAAGCTTTGACTGCTCATTTTCCTTTTCCTGCTTTAAAATCCCAATCGATTTCTGTGTGTCAGATTCATTGTGTGCAGATATATATTTTATTGTAAAAATATAATCATCCCATACAAGCTGTTTTCTGTCTCTTAACTTATCAAGCTTTATATTGATGCTTTCAAGCTCATCCTTTGCAAGTCTTAACTCTGCTTCAAGCCTTGCATCGTCGCGTAGGAATGACATATCCTTAAGTGCAAATACAATAAGCTCTTTATTTATCTCAAGCTTTGTATCATATAAAACCTGTTCGCTTATAACAGGGTATACACATCCGCCTCTCTCAAAATTAGCCAATGCATTATCCTGTTTAATTCTTTCAAAATCATTTTTAATAATAAATCCGTACTCGACAAAAGGAGTTCTTTTCAGAACATCTCTTTTCTGTCCCGGATTTAATGCCGCAAACCACTCATGACCTTCTACAACATCATCGCCGTATTGTGATATAAGATAATTCTTTAACTTGTCTCTTAACGGATCAGCGCATACATAAGTTCCGTTCTGCGCATTTTCTATAAATCTGCTTAAAACATCAGCATTCTTGTCAGCCTCATTATACTCTCTGTCCATAGCTGAATATGTTTCAAGTATCTTATCCGAAAGTCCGTCATTTGGCGATAACCCATATATATTCTTTATGCTGTCGATTCGTTTAGCATCGGGATTATCCTCTGAAACCTGCTTTTCCAATGCTTCAATCTGGTTTCCTAACATGGTAATGCATATTTCCGATGAAGCTTCCTCTCCATTAAGGTTAAAAAGCTGTTTTCTGTAGTTTTCTTTTTCATCTGTAAGTACAGCATATTCTCTGTCTAAGTCTTTCTTATTACTTACAGCCTCCTCATATTCACCTACTGCTGTTTCTGATATAAGTATTCCATACTGTGAAAGCAGCTGTTCAAGCTTTTGTTCTTCTTTATCCAGTTCTTTTTCTGTATATTCTCTTATTCCCTTATCGGAAGCAGCCTTTTTGTCAGCCTCTCTTAAGCTGTCCTTAAGCCTGATTGTTTCTTCCTTTAATGCAGCTGCTCTTCCCTGCTTATCACTCTCATCTGATGCAAGTGACTTTTCCCGTACCTCATAAATGGCATGGTACAATTCAGCCAGAAGCATCATTTCATTCTTAAGTTCGGAATTTTCCCTGCCAAAATTAGACACTGCATATGATGCCTCATTATAAGCCTTCTCATATTCTGTATAATCCTTGTAATCAACCGCAGCTTCCATTAATGTAAGTCTGTTCTGCAATCTCTCTATATTTTCTAAGGCTTTTTTTCTCTTATCCTCAGATTCATCAACCAGAGCCTTAACTGACTCCATCGACTTTTTCTGTGCAATAACCTCGGCAATTGCTATAAGTTTATTTTCCTGTGCTATTTTTTCCTGCGAAGCTTCTTTTAACTCCTCTAACCTGTCATTTTCTTTCTGTGCCTTAACAACCTCTGACTTACTGGCTAAAAGCATATCAAAGAGGAGTTTTTCTATATTTTCCTTACGCTCATACAAATCCTTATATGAACCAACATATTCCCTGAAATTATCTATCGCTGCCATCTGGCTGTCATATGCACTTATCTCAGACTGCTTCTTTGATAACTCAACAAGCTTGTCCTTAATATCCATAAGTGTCTGTGCCATTTTGCCTTCATCGTTATCTACAGATAATCTGTTATTAAACGATTTCTGTATTATTTCCTCAATAAGAAGGTCCTCAACAACCTTTCTGCTGGTTTTGTAATTGGTTTCAAAATATGTTCTTACATGGCCTTCTGTTTTATTAATTCCCCTTACAATTTCCCATGCACTTTCATATATGCCATAATTACTTATGAAACTCTGGTAGTCACCTTTTCTGTCAAATATTTTAACAGATACGCTGAAATCATTCTTTTCAAGATTTCTTAAGTATGATTTTAATCCATTATAAGTAACCCTCTCACCGTTAATGCTAAGAGGAAGATTTTTCATATCATTGTCGCCGAATTCCCTATAGAAAATGCAGTAATTAAAATATTCTATGCTAGCGGTCTGACTGCCGTTAGACGATACATTTTCAGACGCATTTACAGATGCACCAGTTGTCTCATCAGCGCCACTCTCATCATCTTCTGCCCCTCTTCCTTTTCTTGCGCAGAAACCCGTTGTCATATACTTGTATCCGTCCTTCTGATAGCAGGAATCAAGCTTCCACTCCACAAGTGAATGAATACATGTATTTCCACCGCCCTGTCTGAAGAGTTTTTCTATAGGCTGCTTGTCATCAAGTGTACAATTAGGAAGCATGTTCTGCATAAGAAGCAGCATAAGAAGGCTCTTACCACCTCCGTTTGCGAGATCATATATGGTGTTCTTACCATTAAACCGCATAACAAAATCGTCATACACCTGAGTACCAAAATTATATTTTACATTGTTAACCCTTATTCTGTTAATCTGTGGCATGCTTTTCCTTTCCAGGCCTTATCCATTATGCCTTATCTACTCTGCAAATCGTCCCTTATAGTCATCAAAATAATTCTCTATTAATGCATGAAATCTGTCAGTCGGATAAAAACGTGACTGGCTCTCAACAAGTAACTCCTGTGCAACACAAAAATTCAAAACCATCTTAACAAATCCTGATTTGGAATTTCTTGCGGCTCTAAGTCCTGCATTTTCTTCTGTTCCTGATACAGGCAGTTCATCCCAGCTTAAAGCTATCTGCTTAAAACTGTTCTCTTCCACCTCATCCATAACAAGTCCGCTCTTTTTATCAACAATTCCGATTACAGCTTCATCAACATTTCTTATTACATCTTCAACCCTGATAAATTCAGCATATGTAGAACTTGCCGTATCCGAATAAAATTCAGTAATAATATTGTATATTACAAAATAAGCCAGATACAGCTCTTTATTAACCTTAAGCCCCAGCTCTTTTCTTAATTCTTCATTGCTGTAACCGAATACCTTATTGTTATCTCCGGGTGCTATGAAAAGTCCGTTATTGTACTCATAAACATTAAGATTCATCTTTTTTAATGACAAATGTACAATATCGTACACCTCGGCATTAGTGTTATATTCCTGATATAAAGAAGCATTTGCTCCATGTTCGCTTACATTTTCCCCTGTTATTAATCTTGAAACTATATCCAGGGCTTTATCAAGATTTCTATTTTCCATCTTTATCCTCCGGCTTGGCGCCGACACAGAATTTCAAATTCATCATTTCTGCGCCTTCAAAAACATCCAGCATATCTTCCTGCTGCTTTTCAATATGAAATGTAAATTCTTCAGTACCCTCAAATCCTTCTTTCAGAATATCATCAAGAAAACTGTCGCTTTCTCCTGCTTTTCCCAGTGTATATTCATCCTTCTGGCTTAGGTTTACAAAAAATGAATAATAATCCGCATTCTTAAGTATATTTCCGCCATACGCTTTTTTCATGATTTCATTAAATTTATCAAGCATAATCATGTCCGATTTTTTCAAACACTCTTTCAGATTTTCCATGATAAAAATGTAATTATGTCTTATTCTCTCATCCTCTATTTCATCATCAAATATGATTTTTTCCGGTTCTTCCTCATCGACAAGCTCTTTTTTCTCATATTTTTCGGGTTTGACTGTAAGTGCATCATCTATCGATACTATATCGAAAGTCTTTTTTATATTAGGCTTTAGAATATGGCTTAGCATATCTACAAGCTTGTCTGCATTATCCTGTTTTATCATATCTGAGAGAACGCTCTTAAAATCCATATGCGTTCTTAATCTTCCAAGCTTTGCCTTCTTTACAGCCTCATCCGTCATCTTCTGCATATCTGTGCAGGCTCTTAACAAATCGCTGTGTCTGTTCATTGCGACCTTCAGCTGATTTTCAAGATTGTAAATCTCGTTGTATGTTCTATAGTAACTCTCGCTTGCATCGTTTTCATTTTCCATTCGTTTGAGTGCCGATTCAATGAGTTCTTTATTCCTGTTGAAAAGTTTTTCCTCGTCCTCAAACCATTTCATTCCTGTATCAACAAATTCTTCATATGCCTTAATTCCGGCAAATATATCATTTGATAATATAGAAAGCACTTCATTTTTCTTTATCTGGAGTCTGTTTACTTCCTCATTGATGCGCTCTACAACCTCAGCACCACCTTTGAAATTCTGCGACTTTATCATTTTCTCAAGAAGGAGCTGAGAAACGCTTATTCTGCTTTCATCCTTTATCTCCTTGGTGTCAAGATAGAATTCGACCGCATCCGCGCTTATCGAATACCATACGGTATTGTCCCTTATTGAGCTTTCAATTATCTTCATTCTGGAAATGAATTTTTTCTTATTAACCGGGTCAAAGTAAGAAAATTCAAAAGGTCTACCCTCATTCTTGACTTTATCAAATATGTAATCAGCTATATCCTTGCTTTCTTCATCCGATAAATCCAGTCCAAAATCCCTCTTTAACAAAGCTCGTATAAAATCCAGATATTCCGGATATGTAACATCCTTTTCCTTGAAGTTGTTCTCCTCAATAAAAAATCTCAAAATAGCCATGAGCATATATCCCATATCAAGGATTTCGTATTTTCCGTCTTTATATTGCGAAAATGATACGTCAATCAGTTTAAAGAACGGATAATATTTTTTTAAATTAAGCATTCTTTCACGATGGTCTGTAATTATATCCCCCATCATATTCTCTGCCATATGCTCACCCCTTTCAAAATTTTTCTTTTTAAAGTTCTACTCGTCCATCAAGTGCCCTAAGAAGTGTAACCTCATCTATATATTCCAAATCTCCTCCAACAGGAACTCCGCTTGCAATTCTCGTAACCTTAATTCCTGTAGGCTTTATCATCTTGCTTATGTACATGGCTGTTGTTTCGCCCTCAAGATTAGAGTTGGTTGCTATTATGACCTCATCAACATCCTTTTCAAGACGTTTGATAAGTTCTTTTAATTTAATATCTGATGGTCCTATTCCAAGCATTGGACTTATAGCTCCATGAAGTACATGATATACTCCGTTATACTTTCCTGTTTTTTCATAAGCTGCCATATCTCTTGTCTGTTCAACAACCATAATAGTCTTGTGATCTCTTTTTTCATCTGCACATATTGGACACAGCTCATTATCAGTGAGTGTGAAACATTCCTTGCAGTAATGAACATTTTCCTTTGCAGAAATCATGGCATTGGCAAGTCCACTCACTTCATCTTTAGGCATGTTTATAATGTGAAATGCCAGGCGTTGGGCGCTCTTTGCCCCAACACCTGGTAATCTAGACAATTCTTCTATTAGCTTGTTAATATGTCCGCTGTAGATGTCCATTAGAATAAGCCTCCTGAAAGACCTGAAAGTCCTCCTGTTATCTTAGCCATCTGTGCCTGTGATTCCTCTTCGCATTTTCTTAATGCTTCGTTAACTGCTGCAACAATTAAATCTTCAAGCATTTCTACATCATCAGGATCTACTGCCTCAGGATCAATCTTTACCTTAGTAACCTCTCTCTTTCCTGTAACAGTTGCTTCTACCACACCACCACCTGCTGATGCTGTAAATTCCTTTGTCTCAAGTTCTGCCTGCTGTGTTTCCATCTGACGCTGCATTCTCTGAGCCTGTTTCATAAGATTATTCATGTTGCCAGGCATTCCTCCTGGAAATCCTCCTCTTTTTGCCATTAGATATATTCCTCCTTATCATCTATTTCTATATTCATATTTACAAGTTCTCTTATATCTGTATATCTCTTGTAAAAGTCTTCATTCTCGTCAATCTTGGTAAATATAATGTTCACATGTACTCCGGTACGCTCCTCTATTAAATCCTGAAGCTGCGTTACCTCTTCTTCCCTGTTTAATGCATTATATCCACTAATTGATTTTAACATAATTTCCAAACTTATTCCATCATTAGCAAGTGTAACATTTGCCTGTGAGAGAAAACTTTTTAACATAGGGTCTTCTATTGAAAATACAATGCTGTCCCATTGAGCAGCTATATTTCTTACATCATCAGGAAGTGCCTCTATAACACGCTTTGGCTCCTTTGGTTCGTCAGCCCCGCCTCCTGCATTATCTGCACCTGCTGTTGCAAAAGCTGCTCCTTGTGCCGGCTGTGCCAACGCAAAAGCTCCTGACTTTAACTTAGCAAGACTATCCTGCATCTGTTCCTCTAAAAGAGTAATCCTGCTCAATATATCTTCTGTCTCATTGCTTTGCTCCATTGCCGGGCGCATAAGCTTTATAAATGTTACCTCTGTTTTAATTCTTTTCTGTGTTGCAAATTTAAGTTCTGATGAAAGCTCCGATAACACCCTTATATATCTCATTAAGGTGTCTGCATCAACCTTAGCTGCATCTTTTTTCAGCTCCTTAAAGCTGTCTTCTGAAACTTCTATTACATCAAGAATCTTGCTCTCGTCATCCGTAGTCTTTATAAGAAGCAGATTTCTCATATACCATACAAAATCATTGACGAACTGCTGGATATCTCTTCCCTGCATTATAAGCTCTTCCATAAGATTCATGCACGCAGCCACATCACCGGAGGTTATTATATTCATCATCCTGCTGAAAATTCCGGTATCTACAGCTCCTAAAACATCCAAAACATTTTCATACTTCAAGTCTTTTCCAAGATAAAATGCAATACACTGGTCAAGAAGGCTTAACGCATCTCTCATTGAGCCGTCTGCCGCCTTGGCAACATATTTCAACGCCTTATCTTCCACGTTAATATGCTCTGCCTTCATAAGCTCAGACAATCTGTCTGCTATTGTATCTATTGAAATTCTATGAAAATCATACCTCTGACATCTTGAAAGAATAGTTATCGGTATCTTATGAGCTTCGGTTGTAGCAAGAATAAATATTACATATGATGGTGGTTCTTCAAGTGTCTTTAACAGTGCATTAAAAGCTCCTATTGAAAGCATATGAACCTCATCAATTATATAGACTTTGTACTTTCCCTCTGTTGGTGAGTACTGGACTTCATCCCTGATTTCTCTTATATTATCTACACCATTATTCGACGCAGCATCTATCTCTATAACATTCATGGATACGCCGGCAGCTATTGCCTTACATGTAGGACATTCACCACATGGATTTCCGTCAACCGGATGCTCGCAGTTTACTGCCTTGGCAAATATCTTGGCAACACTTGTCTTTCCTGTTCCCCTTGTTCCACAGAAAAGGTAAGCATGTCCTATTCTGTCTGCTTTTATCTGATTCTGTAATGTTGTGACTATGTGGTCCTGACCTTTTACGTCCTTAAAGTCAGAAGGTCTCCACTTTCTATACAAAGCCTGATAAGACATATCCTTCCTCATTTCCTTCTGAAAATATTAAAACCGCGCGTCCAGCTTCGTGCAAGAATCCACAGACGGTACTGGTGCAGTTAGCTCGATCCAGGCTTCCTTCCGGCACATGAGAGGTTTCACTTAATGCTGCTTCATTCCTGACCTGACATGATTCATGAATTCTCATTGCGAAAGACCCAAATGTCAACACCACTTACACCAGGCAGCTCCATAAACGATTGCCCTAGGCCGAACATCACCCCTGCTATAGCGGATTGCAGGTACAGGGTGCCGCTGACTCCCCGGCTGCGCGGTATTTTAATTATATCTGTTAATACTGTTTTTGTCAATTAAGAGACATCCATTTCCATTCACGCTATTTCCGTTTAACTATTAACATCTATAAAATTACCGTTTTACACTATTTCCATTCTCTGTCGCCCGAATTAACTGTAGTCCATGGATTATCACATGCCTCCTGCATTAAAGCAGCTACATATGCATCTTCAAGTGCATATTTTAACGGATAAAATTCTTCGCCTGTATCTACATATTTCTTCATTCCGTACAGTACTCTCGCAACCGCTGTTTCATCTTCCGAAAGTCCGCAGATTCCAAATTCCGGAGTATATATAATTTCACCCTTAAATGTTATTCTTTCCACCTCGTCTGTTTTGTGATCCTTAATGACGGATATCTTATCCTTACGCTCGACATTATCACTTCCAAGGTAATAAACAGTATCCCCTAATATCTCGCCTCTTGTTCCCCTTACATTTAAGAACTTGTTTCTTATAGGACTTCTGTACTGTTCAGACATAAAATCATAAAAAGCTGTCTTTCCATTTTTATAAGACATAATAAGATGCTTTTCTTCCTTTTCAACAACATTTCCGGTTCGGAGAGTTTCATATCTGGTCTTTGTCTCAGTTACAGGCATCATAAAGCTTCTGCCTGTTATCCCCACATCTTCCATGTCTGTTTTTAATAACTCTCTTATCATACTTACAGCATGATAATCATGCATGCTTGAAATTGTTGCAGATACAGATTCACCTATAATTCCCGAATCAATTATCCTGATAATTGATTCGTATACCGGATACATTCTATACTGTTCAGCAACCTGTATTCTTAGCTTCTGCCTGTCATCAAGCATGCCCGAAATACCGCACATTTTCCACAGTTCCCTAAGCTTATCCTTATCAAGAGATACCGGAGTCTCTGATAAAACAGGTATTCCAAATCCTGCCCATTTTATGACATTGTCATGCATTCCCGCTTTGTCTACCGCAGACACTATAAAATCAGGCTTCATTCCTATAAGCTCCTGCTCCTTTGTGCCTGTAACGACACCATAATTTTTAGATATTTCTTTTGCTTTTTCCTCGCTTCTGCACAATACCATGCACAAATCAAAAATCTCAGGCAACGCCTTTGCAGCTCTTACATAAAACATTGCCCTGTATCCTGAACCTACAATTCCAAATCTTATCATGACGTACCCTTTCTGCCTTTAATCACATCGTTTACATATTTATAATTATTTTATCACATAATTGGTCTGACATGTTATAATTATTTTTATATAGTGTAAGAGCAATACAAATAAGAGGTTTACAAATGTTTGAAAAAGAAGACATCAAATATATGAAACAGGCCATAACACAGGCAAAAAAAGCTTATAAACTGCTTGAAGTGCCCATCGGCTGTGTAATTGTATATAACGGGAAGGTTATTGGAAGAGGTTATAACCGCAGAAATACAGATAAAACAACACTTGGACATGCTGAAATCACAGCTATTAAGAAAGCCAGCAAATATCTTGGCGACTGGCGGCTTGAAGATTGTACAATGTATGTTACCCTTGAGCCTTGTCAGATGTGCGCAGGAGCTATCATTCAGGCGCGTATTCCACGCGTGTTCATAGGTTCAATGAATCCCAAAGCGGGATGTGCCGGTTCAATAATTAATCTGCTTAACATGAAGCAGTTTAATCATCAGGCAGAAGTAACTTATGGCTGTATGGATGACACCTGCTCAGAACTTCTTACTACATTTTTTAAGGAGCTTCGTGCATCAAAGAAGGCTGCCAAGTAACCGGCAGATAATGAGTACAACATAACCACATAACACCCTAACCATTATCATGACCATTACCTATAAATAAATTACTGACCCCAGAATAAAAGGATAGATAGATGAAAACGGAATATGTATTTGGAGACTATTTTCTTAAAGTTCTCCCTCCACAAAATGCTGATATCGTACTTGATTTCTACTCAAGAAACCGTACTGATTTTGATAAATATGAAAGCAAAAAGCCTGAAGATTTTTATACAAAGGATTTTGTCAGTAAATTGCTTAATGCCGAATTAAACGGATTTATCCGTGGAAACTTTGTCCGATTTTTTCAATTTTCGTGCAATAATCCCGACCATATTTTAGGTACAGTATCCTTCTCAAATATAATAAAAGGTACTTCCTGCACAGTAGGATATAAAACCGACAAAGACCACAGAAGGCAGGGCATCGCATCATTTATGGTTCAATCAGCCATGGAAGTTATAATACATGAAAAAGGAGTGCACAGGATAGAAGCATATATTCTTCCCGATAACACTCCATCTATTAATCTTATTAAAAAGCTTGATTTTATTGAAGAGGGCGTTGCCCACTCTTACGCCAAAATAAACGGCATCTGGCAGGATCACAACAGATATGCCTATATTTCTTTATACCAGTAGCCAAAATACGGATTAGTATAGTCACTTCTGTGACTCTTTTTAAAATTATTGAATCCAAACATTGAAGCCATAAAACGCTCTCTGTTACAATACATTCCGGGAACTCCGATAAAATATCTGGTATTGTCAGAGTTATTTACAACTTTTCCAAACAGTATATGCCTGAAATTATAATATCCATGCATTAAAAAACTGTTACCTGAAACATTTTCTTCCTCTATAGGAAGCTTCATAATTGTTTCAGGGGTAACTTCCACGCAGTCATAGAAATAATCATCATCAAACGCATCTATAAAATCTGCATTTTCAAAAATAGCATCAAATGCTGACCTGCTCCCATTATTTGTTTTTGAATTTACTGCCTCTTTTACATCTCCATTTGTTTCTTCGTCTATTTTTTCATTTATTTGCTCATTGATTTTTCCGTTATTTTTTTCATTAATTTTTTCATTTGTGTTGTCATTTATTTCTTTATTTATTTTTTCACCTGTATCTCTAATCATCTGACCAGCTTCTTTATTTACATAACCGCTAACTTCTGCCGCCTTTACTTCTGTCGCCTGTTTATCAGTGTTATCTGTGGTATTATTGTCTCTGTCTGAATTCTTGTGATGCACCTTTCCAACAAAATGCACCGCCGCGGTATTAACATCTGCATCTTCCCACATAGAAAACATCATATAAAAATTATCATCTTCATTTGCGATAGCTATACCGCTTATATCTGAGAACTCATATCCATTTCCATTAATATCATTTGCATTAAGCAAATCCTGATATTGACCTACTCCGCCCTTTACAAGCACATCCCCCAGCTTTAGAAGTGTGTACCTGCCTTCAACCGATTCGTCTTTGTCGACAAGGATATGAACCCCGAAAAGCTGTGGCACATCTGTATAAACACCTTTTAAATTAATATCAATTTTTAGCTGTCCATTACTCAGACAAACCTTTGCAAAACCTACATTCTTATCCTTCACACCTCCCGGATAAGAATAAATGTATGAAACAAATCTCCTATATTCACTCATCTGATTTCCCCTTATAAATAGCTATAGATAGTCTTTATAAGCCAATTTATGCAGAAACCTCATTATATATAACTTTAACTTAGGATTTTTTTACTTTTTAGTTATCATAATAACTTATTTTTTAATAATTCTTTAGAACAAAGAGCCAAAATAAAAAAGAAAGATATTGCCATATACGGCAATATCTTCCCATTTCATTATAATATTCATCTGTAAAATTCCTCTATAATATTCATCTATAAAATTTAGAATTACAGGACAAATTTTATTTTAATACTTCTAATTCATTACTTAACATCGCAAACTGTTCAAGCGTAAGTGCCTCTCCTCTTATTGTCAACGAAAGTCCACATTTTTCCAGAGCCTTTGATAACTTCTCTTTATCAATGTTAACATCTGCGCTGTTGCCTACACTATTCATCATAGTCTTTCTTCTCTGATTAAAAGATGCCCTTATTATCTTAAACATTAGATGCTCATTTTTTACATCAACAGGTGGCTGTTCATATCTTGTAAGCTGGATAACCGCCGAATCAACATTTGGTCTTGGCATAAAACAGCTTGCAGGAACATTTAAAATAATCTTAGGCTTGGCATAATACTGCACAGCCAATGATAATGCTCCGTAATCCTTAGTTCCCGGTCCAACCTGCATTCTGTCAGCCACCTCTTTCTGAACCATTATTGTAATGCTTTCAAGCGGAACATGACTCTCAAACAGCCCCATAATTATAGGTGTTGTTATATAATATGGCAGATTGGCAACAACCTTTATAGGTCTGCCGTTATTACGTTCATCAACAAGCTTTTTAATATCAAGCTTCAATATATCTTCATTTATTACTGTAACGTTATCATAATAAGATAGTGTATCCTCTGTCAGGATAGGAATAAGCTTATTATCTATCTCAACAGCTACAACCTCTCTTGCATTTTCACACAAAATCTGAGTCATTGTACCTATTCCAGGACCTATCTCAAGTACAAAATCATCCTTTGTAACACCGGCCTCTCTTACTATTTTGCTGACAACATTCTCATCTATAAGAAAGTTCTGTCCAAATTTCTTTTTGAAATCAAATCCATATCTGTTTAATACTGCAATCGTATTAGTTGGATTTCCCAAATGCATAACACGACTATAATCTTTTTCAGGCATATTTACTTTATTTCTCCTTAAAAAATAACCTTCGCGCATTTGCATTGGTTATATCTATAACCTCCTGCGATGTCAGTCCCTTAATCTGCGCTATTTTATCTGCAACATATTTTATATTTCTGCTGTCATTTCTGGTACCTCTGTGAGGCTCAGGCGCCATATATGGGCAATCTGTTTCCAGAACTATTCTATTCATTGGTATATAATCAACAGCCTCTACTAACTTTCTTGCATTTTTAAAAGTAATAACGCCTCCTACACCAATATAGAAATTCATATTAAGAAAATCCTTTGCAGCTTCTTTCGAATACGAATAACAATGAATTATGCCGCCTATCTTTTGCGCATCCACTTTCTTTAAAATATCCATTGTATCCTGACAGGCTTCCCTTGAATGTATTATTACAGGTTTGTCTGCTTTTACTGCAACATTCATCTGTCTTTCAAACCATTCACGTTGAATTTCTTTCGATGGCTCCGGATAGTGATAATCAAGCCCTATCTCTCCAATAGCAACGACCTTTTCATTAGTTATTGCAGTCTCATAGAGCCAGTCCATTTCTTTATCTGTGAGTTCTAATATATCATCCGGGTGTATGCCTATCGCAGCATATATTCTATCATACTGTTTTGCAAGCTCCAAAGAAGCATAACAGCCCTCAAGTGACGCACCAACATTAACGATACAGTCAAGCGCGCCACTCTCACCAAGCATATTATTTATAAGTTCAGTTCTATCTTCATCAAACGATTCATCGTCAAGATGTGCGTGTGTTTCAAATATCTTCACATTAATCTCCGTTCATCATTCAATAATAACCAACTGTATTCATTTACTAAATAAATACAATAAAATTTAGATAAGTATATCTATTATCCTATCTCGCTGCCTGAAATAATATCCTTATCAACTGTCATAACAGAAAGATTGTTCTTATCATCCATTGCAGCAAGTATCATACCGTTAGATT
>OJAW01001102.1_pt1 | contig 16546 bp, 17 predicted proteins | sample 1589151 | NCBI WGS metagenome assembly OJAW01 (sample SAMN03283290) | human gut metagenome | biome: human-associated habitat; material: feces | host: Homo sapiens | place: Peru | collected 2012
ATTTGGGACTTAAAAATTGTAAAAAATACTTACTTAGTAATAATGAAAAAGCATTAACTAAGGTTAAAGTATTTAATATATTATCTCTTATTGTTGATATTTTATATATTTTGTTTCTTCTTTATGATGAGTTTGGTTTGCGGGAAGTTGGTTTAGGATTAATAATTGGTTTTATACTTTTTTTAGTTCTTCCTAGTATAATAATTTTATTACTATGTTTTAATCTAAATGTAAAAAAATGGTTAGTAGGTATAGTTTTATTTTTTGCTGTACCATTTATAGTATTTAGATTAAGTATTATGTCACCAAATAAAATAGCAGTAGATGTTTCAAAATTACCTACGGTGATAGATTTTAAAAATGAGTTAAATGAAAGAGGTTTGTTGAAGTCTTATGATGATTTTCTTTGGGGAATATATAAATATCTTGAAACTGATTGGTTTAATGGTTTTACTAGGGTTGAAGAAGGAGAAGAGAATAATAAATATTCTATGTATGCATATACTGATTATGAAGACAGTATTAATGGAATGATTATTGATTGGAGTATCTATAGTGTTAATAATAAAATATATGCTTATTTGAATTATATTTCTTCTGATTATACGTTTAAGGATTCAGAAATTACTGAGGCTGCGGAGGAGTATAATGTTGGTAGAAAAATTGTTGTTTCAGAAGAAGAAAAGTTAACTACTTATAATGTTAAAGGAAAATATTATTCTTATGGTGGGGGAATAATGACGGAGCCTAAACTTGGTAATGAAATGAAACTGATTTTCTTTGGTAATCATATTACTGATATAGATTATACACGATTATATATGTTAGATAAGTATAATTCTGATTGTGCTGATATAGTAGTTGTAGATGAAATAAATGATACTACTTTGACAGATATTGCTTATAAAATAGTTTCTGGATATGGTTATTAATATTGAAGATTAAAATTATTTAGGAAAATTACACTTAGTCATGTATGTAGTGACTTGAGTGTTTTTATTTATAAGTATTTTTTTTGTGTGAAAATTCAAATTTAATATACAATATTATATTGACAAACATTTGTTTGCATTGTGGTATGATAATACAAATTAATGGAGGTGGATATATGTCAAATAGAATAATAGAGGTACAAAATATTAAAATAAATATAACAAATGTTGATGATAATGATTATATTTGTATATCTGATTTTGGAAGATTTAAAGATGGTAAGTCAAAGTCTGATGATGTTATAAGGAATTGGCTTAGAAATAGAATAACTTTAGAGTTTTTAGGAACGTGGGAATCAATTTATAATCCCAATTTTAATTCCGTCGAATTCGACGGGTTTAGAAAAACAGCAGGACTTCATACATTTACATTAAGTGTTACCGAGTGGTGTGAAAGAACGAATGCAATAGGAATATATTCCAAACGTGGAAAATATGGTGGAACTTATGCTCATAAAGATATAGCATTTGAATTTGCTTCTTCAATAAGTCCTGTTTTTAAATTGTATTTAATAAAAGAGTTTGAAAGATTAAAAGATTTAGAAAATAAAAATAGAGAGTGGGATGTTAAGAGAATACTTACAAAAAATAATTATTTAATACATACTGATGCCATAAAAAATTATATATTGCCAGATATTGATTATTATAAAGATAGGGAATGGTTGAAGTATGCAGAAGAGGCGGATATTTTAAATGTGGCTTTATTTAATACGACTGCAAAAAAATGGCGGGAACTTAATCCGAAAATTCCTAAATCGTCAAATATAAGAGATTATGCAACAATAAATGAATTAACTGTTTTGTCTAATTTAGGGTCACATAATGCTGAATTAATTAAGGCTGGTAAGAGTAAGGAAGAAAGATTTGATATATTATGTGAAATAGCAAAATATCAATTAAATATTTTAAATAATGCAGAACAAATAAAAAAATTAAATGAAATTAGTTAGGATTTGTGAGATAATATACTTGTATTGATAATATTTGGAGGTAATATGACGACTGTATATTTAGTAAGACACTCAGAAATAATAAAAAAACAATTAGGAATGATTGATAGTAATGAAGATTTTTATACTTCTAATAAGAAGACTGTTTTAAGTGTTGATGGAGAAAAATTGGCTGAGAGAGTTAGTTTAATGGATGAATTTAATAATTTAGATGTAGTATGGAGTAGTAGTTTTTCTAGAGCAATGAGTACAGCAAAGTATTTTGCTTATAGAAATAATTTACTTGTAAATGTTACAGATGGATTTAATGAAAGGTGTCATGGTATTAAGAATTTAAGTGAATTGCCAAGTGATTTTGAAATTCATCAATTCAATGATTATGATTATAAGATTGGTGATGGAGAGTCAAGAAGAGAAGTTTTAGATAGAATGTATTTTACTCTTATGAAAGTAATGGAAGAATATAAAGATAAGAGAATTTTAATAGTAACTCATTCTACTGCTATTATGTATTTACTTGGTAAATGGTGTAGTGTTAGTTATGATAGTGATTATAAGTTTGATGGTAAAGTTTTCTTTGATGGTAAGTGGAAATATTGTCAGACATTTAAGTTGGAATTTGACGATGACTTTACTTTGCGTAATGTCAATATTGTTGAAATATAAAAAAGTTAATGATACTATTTTCTTATATTAGGAGGTATTATATGGGATTTCTATTTGATAAGAAGAAGAAAAATAAACAAGATACTGCACGTGATGATTATAGTCAGGAAGATCTTAGTAAAAGAGTAGAAGAAATTAAAAGAGAACAAGAACGCGAAATAGAAGAAACAAAAAGAAGAGTTAGGGAAGCTGATGCGATGATAAGTGATAGTATTAAAAAGATGAATGCTATTGCGAATGGTCCTGATGCTCAAAGTATTAGATCGTCTGATTTGGACTATTTAAATAGAATGTTGGGAAGAAATCAAAGTAGTTCTACTGAACAAGCGTTAATAGCTGCTGAAACTAAAAAACTTCATGGTAAAGAACAGCCTAAATATGTACCTGATTTTTCGGATGATAGATTATTTTTAATGGCACATGGAGTTTCGATTGTTGATAATAGTCCAGAGTTTATTAACCAATTTTATGGTATTTTGAAAGAGTTCGGTCATTATGGTTATGGGACTAATCGTTATCCTTCACTTGAGACGTCTCTTGCTATTGCGAATAATTTAAAATCATTGAGAGACTCTGGGGCTGATATTGATGGGGTATTACTTTCGCAAGCGGAAAAAAATAAAAGGGAAAAAGATGCTAGAAAGAGTCAAAACGCAGATTACACTAGGGAACTTGGGCAAATGCTTGATGATAGATCTACTGGTAAGGCAGAAAGTAAAGATACAAATAACTTTAAGTATTAAAATTATGTATTAAAAAAACTTCCGGGTAGGAAGTTTTATTCTTTTGTGTAATAGGTAAGACTCTCTTGTATAGTTTATTTTAGTTTCTGGTCCAACAACATCTGCATGAAATACAGTGATTAGTGATTTATTTTGAATTATGTAGGTTCCTTCTTTTACTAGGAATCCCCAAGTTGTTTTTTCATTAAATGTTCCATCGGCATTTAAAGTAATAATATTATCCATAGTGTCACTTTTATAATGATATTTTCTAGTACAAGCTCTTGATGAAAGTGGTGGTACTGATGATGTTTCTTGTGCTGGATATTTTGTTTCAGTGGTGTTTGTTACTTGGTCATCTTTAGTTTCAGTTTTATTAGTATCTTGAATATCTTTTTTGCTGTCTTTGTTCGTTTCTTTTTCTTTTTCCATTTTTATTTCTCCTCGTATCTTCTTAGGTGTAGCACTATTCACTTCCTTTTTCAATTTATTTTTTTGTGGATGTTATTGAAACTTAAATAAACATTTTTTATAATATATTCGGTGATGATATTTATGTTAGTATATAAAAATACGTTTGATAATACAAAGAATGTAGATGGTAAGTTTCCAATCGAAGATCAGTTTTTTGCTTCAGAGATGGAAGCAATTGTTGCGGATGGTATTACAAGAGATCCGATTGGTTGTAGTGATTTAGCTTCTATATCACAAGAAGAGTTTGTTAAAAAATATCCAAATCCATCAGGAGCTTATTTGGTTGCTAGAGAGATATGTGATACATTTTCTATAGCTACAGGAAGTTTATATGAGAGATTAATAAAATGTAATGAGAGTGTTAAATTGCTAAATAATAAATACATTTTAAAATGTGACTATTTAGAAAATGATTATTATGGGGCGGTTGCTGCTTGTGTTAGAATAGAAAATAATATTTTAAATTATGCTTATGTATGCGACTGTGGGGTTATTGTTTATGATAAGAAAGGTAATATTAAATTTCAAACGGAAGATGATAAAGAACTTTATAGTGATCCATATATAAATAAGATAGGAATTCCATGGAATTTAGCGGAAGCTAGGGTTATAGTGAGAAGAGATTATCGCAATAATATTAATAATATAAAGAATGGTAAATGTGTTTCATATGGAGCAATTACGGGAGAAGATGCAGTTAGAAAATTTATAAGATATGGAAGTTTTAATTTAGAAAAAAATGATATTGTATTAGTGTATAGTGATGGCTTTACGAAGTTTTTACATGATGAGGAGTTTATTGATATGATAGTTAATTTTGATAAATTAAAGTTTGAAGATTATGTTAATAAAAAGGCCTTAAGTGATTATTCAAAGTATGGTAAGGAAAAGACTATTGTTATGTTTATAAATAAATAGATAAAAAAATCTGCTTTAGTTTTGGCAGATTTTTAGTTTGTTAAAATATTAGTAATTATTTTGATAACTTCTTTTTTCATAATATCGTAGTTCATAGTTTTATGATGATGATAAACTACCTCATGACAATAGTTTTCGACTATACCAATAATGAGATGAACTTTTTCAAATAAGTTTTCAGAAGAAATATTATTTTCTTTTAGAGTTTTAACTATTACTGTTGTAGTATCAAGTTCTTTTTGATGAAATATTTCAGCAATATCTGGATCTAAGTGGGATAGAGCAATCATTTCTTCATGGGCATTTTTAGAGAGAGTATGTTGTTTTATAAAGATATCCAGCATTTCATTTAGAAGATTTTCTAAATTATTTATTTTTACATCGTTATTTTTTAAAACACTTAAGATAGGAAACATAATATTGTCGGAGTAGTTTTTAATACCTTCAATAAATATTTCTTTTTTATCATTAAAATACTGGTAGACGATACCTGTTGATACTTGGGCATACTTGGCGATATCGTTGGTACTAACATTATAGTAACCTTTATTACACATTAGTTCAAAGCCATAGGCAATAATTTTATTACGTTTTTCTATTGATCTTTTTTGAGTAGGTATTCTAGTTTCACTCATAATATCACGTCCTTTAGATAGATTATACTACATTTTTGAAAAAATGTGATAAAAATATCATATTTTTGTTGATTTTATAATAATCATTAACTATAATTATAGTGAAATGTGATATATTTATCATATTTAGAAAGGGTGTTTTATGGAAGAGTTAATTAAATTAAAGAATGTAGTTAAGACATATAGTGTGGGTGAGAAGAAATTTAATGCACTAGATAAAGTTTCTTTTTCAATTAATAAGGGTGAGTTTGTTGTTATACTTGGACCATCTGGAGCAGGTAAAAGTACACTTTTAAACTTATTAGGAGGAATGGATAAAGTTACATCTGGTACTATTCAAGTTGGGGATAAAGTTATTTCTAAATATAGTGATAAGGAACTTACTAATTATAGAGCAGAGGATGTAGGATTTATATTTCAATTTTATAATATACTTCCAACACTTACAGTACTTGAAAATGTACAAATAGTTAATGATATTGTTAAGAAACCAAAGAATGCTAAAAAGATACTTAGGGAAGTAGAACTTGAGAATCATTATAATAAGTTTCCTAATCAATTATCAGGTGGTGAACAACAAAGAGTTTCAATAGCAAGAGCGATTGCTAAAGATCCAGTATTGTTACTTTGTGATGAGCCTACTGGAGCCCTTGATTCTAAGACTGGGGCACAGGTATTAAAATTATTAAAGAAGCAATGTGATGCTAATAACGGGGAAAATACAGTAATTGTTGTTACACATAACTCTTTAATAGCAGGTGTTGCTGATAGAGTAATACGTTTAAAGAATGGTAAAGTAGAAAGTAATGTTATTAATAAAAAGCCTAAGAATATAGATGAGGTAGTGTGGTAATATGTTAAGAAAAAAGATGCTTCGTGATATATTACAGAATAAGTCACAGTTTTTAACAATATTTTTAATGGTGCTAATTGGAGTAATGGTATATGTTGGAATAGAAGCATATATGGATGGAATGATTAGTGCGGGAGATAAGTTTTATACTGAGTATAATTTACAAGATTTAAACGTTATTGGTAATGGTTTTAATGAAAAAGACTTAGAAGACATTAAGAAGTTAGAAAATATAAATAATGCTGAAAGAAAATTAGTTATTAATGCAACCGATGCAGATGATAAAGATAAGTCATATTTAGTTAGTTTTATAGAGAGTAATGAAATATCTAAATTTTATGTTTTTGAAGGGGAAAAGTTTGATTCTAATAAAAAGGGTGTTTGGATAGATAAGTTTTATGCAGATAAGAATAGTCTTAAAGTAGGAGATACTATTAGAATTAAATATGATACTTTTACTTTAGAAGAGAAAATACTTGGACTTGTTAATATACCAGATCATGTATATGATATAAAAAATGAATCTGATTTAGTTCCAGATAGAAATGTTTTTGGTATTGCTTATTTATCTTATAAAGAAATACCAGAGGATTATATTAAGAGTTTATATATTAAACAGATGGAAGCATATCATTTAGATTATACTTTGGATAATTTTAATTATTTGGAACATATACCATATAACTATGTAATGGTTGATGTTAATAATAAGAAAAATATTGATAGTGTTAAAGATGATATTGAGAATAATATTAGTAGTGCTTTAGCGATTGTTAATATTGAAGATACAACATCTTATACTATGTATCAAGGAGAAATTGATGAAGGTGGGGCTTATGTTGGTATCTTTTCAGGACTTTTCTTATTTATTGCTTTGTTATCTGTTATTACGACAATGAATCGTGTAATTAAGAAACAAAAGTTACAGATTGGTACTTTAAAGGCATTAGGTTTTAAAGATAGTAAAATTACGTTACATTATATCAGTTATGCTTTCTTTGTTTCACTACTTGGAGCGATTGTTGGTATTGTTTTAGGAAGATATTTTATTGGTAGTGTATTTATTGGCTTAGAGATGTCTTTCTTTGAAGTTCCTAATGGAGTACCAATAGTTAAATTAGGAAGTTATTTGATGGCACTTTTGGTTGTACTAGGAGTTTCATTTATTGCATATTTAACTTGTCGAAGAGAGTTAAAGAAAAGACCAGCTGAGGCTTTAAGAAATGAAATACCTAGTGTTAAAGTTGGCAGTTTAAATATTACTACGAAGGGTATTTTTAAACATTTAGGATTTTCTACAAAGTGGAATTTAAGAGATATTATTAGAAATAAATTTAGAACTATTACGGGAGTAATTGGTATAGTTGGTTGTTGTACATTGATAGTTTGTGCTTTTGGAATGCTTAATAGTATGAATCATTTTGTTAAGTTACAGTTTGAAGACTTATATAATTTCTCATATAAATTAGGTTTTAATGAGAGTATTAGTGAAGAAGAAATTGATGAGTTAAAAGATAAATATGGTAATAGTACAAGTGAGACTTTAGGTGTTGAAGTAAAAGATAAAGATGGTAAGCGAATTGCTCATACAATATTTGTAGATGATTCTTCTAACTTAGTTAGGTTTTTGAATGATAAAGATAAATTTATAAAACTTGATAGTGATGAGGGAGTTTATATTACTCATAAAATGGCTTCTAATGAGGGTTATAAAATAGGAGATACTATTAAGTGGCATATTTATGGAGATAAGACTTATTATGAGACTAAGATAGTTGGTTTTTATAAGGATCCGCAGAGTCAGAATTTGACAATGACTAGAAGTTATATGGAGAGTTTAGGGTTAAAATATAAAGCTGATTCATTATATACAAATACAAATATGAAGAAAGTAAAGGACATTAAAAACGTAGAATCTATTCAAGATATAAGTGCATTACGTAGTGGAATGGAGTCTATGCTTTCTATGACTAAGACGATGATATCACTTATTACAATGTTTGCGATATTACTTGGAGTGGTTATTATTTATAATATGGGTATTTTATCTTATAATGAAAAACAATATCAGTTTGCGACATTAAAAGTACTTGGATTCAGTGATAAGAGAATAAAAAATATATTTATAGAACAAAATATTTGGATTACGGCTTTATCTATTATTATAGGATTACCTAGTGGATATTATTTAGCTGCTTGGTTGTTTAAGGCTTGTTTAGATGATAATTTTGACTTTGGAGTTCATATCAATATTAGTACATATATTATTGCTACTGTATTAACCTTTACAGTTTCATATTTAGTATCACTTTACTTAGCAAGAAAAGTAAAAACAATAGATATGGTTAGTAGTTTAAAGGGAAATGAATAGACACATACTTTGATTAGTATGTGTTTTTTTCTTGGAAATGTATAATTTCTCTTTACATAGTTAAAAATATAAGTAGTAAAGTTTGTAAAAAGTTTAGGTTTAGGGGTTGCTAAAGGAAAAAATATTTATTATAATTAAATAGACATAGTAGGAAAGGTGGCAGGAGTGAGAGTACAAGAAATTATAGGTGATTGATGATGAATAACGGTGTTGAAATAGAAGCAGGAAAAATATATAAACGAAAATTATTTATAAAAGTAGTTAAGATAGCACTTTTATTACTACTTATTCTGATTTCAATTATTTATTTATTTTTGTATATAGTTTATGCTGGTGGTAGATTTACAGTTTCTTTAGATAAAAATATGTCAAATAGAAAGAATGTATTTTTATCAGAAGATGGTAATTTGAAAAATAAGGCTAGAAAACTCTCGGCGGATACCATTGAATATATGGATAATATTTCTATTAAATGGTTACCAGATGATATTGATAAAGAAAAGACTGGGGCTCATAATGGAGATAATTATATTGCTTATACTTTCTATGTAATTAATTCAGGAAAGGAAAAAGTAAACTATTGGTATGAGATTGACATAGACGATACTATTAAGAATGTTGATGAGGCCATTAGAATTATGATTTATCGTAATGGAGAAGCAACTGTTTATGCTAAAAAAAGTAAAGAAACAGGGGAAGCAGAACCTGATACTAAAAAGTTTGTTTCTTCAAAAATTGCTGTTTTAGAGCAACGAAAGAATTTTAAACCTAATAGTAAAGATCGTTATACTGTGGTTGTGTGGATCGAAGGTGATGATCCGGAGTGTAAGAATGATTTACTCGGAGGAGAAATTAAATTACATATGGATTTCACTGAAGAACATGTTGATAAGTGATTAAGGAGTGAAGAGGAATGGAAAAGAAAAATTCTAAAAGAAAGAGAAAAAGTAAAAAAATATTTATAGCAATATTAATGATTTTATTTACTGGCGTTATTTTAACTGCTAGTACTTATGCATGGTTTACTGCTAATAAGACAGTTACAGTTAGTCAAATTGATGTTAACGTTACTACTTCTGAAGGTTTACAAATTTCAACAGATGCTGTTAATTGGAAAACTATAATTTCAAATGATGATATTACAGGAGTAACTTATACAGGTGTTACTAACCAGTTGCCTGGTCAAACATCTAGTATTAAGCCAACTTCTACTATAGGTGAAATTGATCCTACTACTGGATTTATGAAGATGTTTGTTGGTAGTGTAACTACTAATGCTGCTGGTGCTTATATTTTAACAACAACACAAAGTATTGAAACAAATTCTACTACATCTGGAGATTTCGTAGTATTTGATTTATACTTCCAAACAAATGTGGCTTCAACAATTTATTTAACTGCCAATTCAAATGTACAAGCATCTGGAGCTGCTACTGGTATTCAAAATGCTGCACGTGTAGGTTTTGTAATTCAAGGTAATGTTGCTGCTGGTACTGCTACTGATACTATTAGAGCATTAAAGAATGATGGTACAGTTAAACCAATAGTTTGGGAACCAAATTTTGATGTACATACTGCTGCTGCTGTTAAACATGCATCAGACGTATATAATATAACTACTGCTCAAGCAGGAGGCTCTAAACTTACATATGTTGGTGTAAAGGCAGCGATTACAGAAGGTGCAAATATTGCTTTAAATTCTACAGATGCTACATACTTTAGTGCTATTACTCCTGATATATATAGTGTAGAGGCTGGTATTCCAACTACTAAATATGAACGTGCTTTTGATTTATCTGCAGGTATTACCAAAATTAGAGTTTATATGTGGGTTGAAGGCCAAGACGTTGATTGTGAAGATAATGCTTCTGGTGGAGCTATTGCTTATAACTTACAATTCAGTACTTTAGATAAGGCATAATTAAATATAAATGTTAAGACCTTCTTATGAAGGTCTTTTATTCTATAAGAGGGTGAAGAAGATGGATGAAAAGCTAGTAAAAATAGAAGAACTTACTAATGATGAATTAGTTAAACTATATCAAGATATACTTCAACATATTAAATTTCTAAATGATAGTATTATAAATGAAAGTGATGATAAGAATGAGTAGTACAAAAATTGATAAAGAAATTTCCATTAATAATGACCATATAAATACATTCAAATTAGAACTTGAGTCTGGTACTAAAAAAATGAAAGAGAAATTTCATAAGAGTGCTGTAAAAGAAAGAAATGAATATGTAGAAGAACAGAAAAAGAAGTTTGATAAATATCAGGTTGAGGTATATAAATTATTAAAGACACGGGTAAATGCATTATTACCTAAAGATAAAAGTAATCATTATGACTTGTTAAAGAAAAATATAGAGAAAGAAAAACAAGTAATAATCTTTAATAATAGTAATTATAGTATAGGTTTTAAACTTGGAATATTTAAGTTAATTAGTAGTATTGATATAGATGATAATGTTTCGTTAAATACTATTAATAATACGTTTTTAAATATAATAAAGATATTTGAAGATGCTTCTATAAAACTTGGAGTTAGTGATTTTACATATACTATGTTTACAGAAAAATATATGGATGTTTTCCTTAATAGTATAGATAGTAGTAAGTTTGAAGAAGTTATGAAGAAGAGTTTTGATAGTATTTATTGGGAGTGTCCGGATATTATTAAACAGTTAAAACTTAACTTTTGGAGTTTATTAGATAAATATAGTGAACAATTAAAAATATATACAGATACAGTTAGTTATCAGTTATTACAAAAGAGTGGATATGATAAAGATAATTTAGTTTCTAAGTATTTAGAGAATGTTGATAAATATGATGTGGATATGGCAAGAGATGAATTTTATAATTTAGAGAGTTTTTTGAGTAAGAAAAAAAATGTACTTGATTATTTAGAGGATTCTCCTACAAGAAGCAAAAACTTAAATCAGTTTGTGATAGATGGCGAATTTAAAGATATTGAGAATAGTTCTAAGTTTTATGATAATATGGTTGAACTTTCTCATACTTTGAGTGTTTTGAAATTATATTATCGATATGAATTTATTATTAAAGATATACAAGATAAATACAGTAAAAAAGAGGCTAATAAGAATGTTTTTGCTAATAAGATGAAAGAGGTTAAGGCTGAAGAGAGTAAACGTAAGAAAATATATAATGATTATTTAAATGCAACAGGTAAGAACTTATTTCATAAAGTTAGTGAAGAGAAAATTAAGAGTAGTAAGTTAAAAATTAATGAAGAAGTGTTAAAGTTAGATACTTTGTATACAGAATTACATGATTTAGAAATAGTTGAGATGATTAATAAGAAAGTTAATGGAACTGATAGTATATATGATCTATTTAGTTTAAGTTATGAGTCTTATTATTATCTAGAAAAGATGTTTAATGAGAAGTTTAAAGATAATGAAGACTATTCTTTTGAAGAAGAACTTAATAAGTATTTTGATTTTATATATAGTCCTTATAATAGTTTTTTAAAGAAGATTAATGGTTTTTCGACAGTAGGTGTTTCTAATGTTATTACTGATAAATATAGATTGTTAGGGATTAATGTTACTTTAGATGATATTAGTGTTGATAATCTAGATAGTTTTATGGAATCAGTTAATTATGTAAAGTTAATTAATGATGTTATAAAGAGTAAATTGTCTTTTACAGATATTGATGTAATTGTTAAATTTAGGGAGTTTGAACCTATAGAAATAGAAGATGATGAAGAAGTTATTTGATGTAAAGTTAAGTAAAATACTTTGGATAACTTTGAGTTTTTGAGAAATAATTATATAATAAAGATAGAAGATATGGAGGTGTATTAAATGAGAATTACGAAGCAATCACAAATTGTAAATATGAATGATGTTAATGCGATTTATTCTGCTGCTGGTGAATTTACTCAGTTAATTAATGGTATTACTAATGAAATTATACCGGATCTTGAAAGACTAGCAAGTAGTAATGTTATACAGTATGGTGATGTTGGTACTAAACCGTTATTTGATATGTTAATAGAAGAATTAGAAAAACTAGTAAGTGATTTAAAAACTTATGCTGATAATAGACTTGATGATTTTGGTAATATTTGTACTCTTGAAGAGATAGATTATCAGAACTATCTTGAGGAATTGGCAGCAGAACAAGAAAGACTTGAGCGAATGGGCGATATTGGATAGAAAGAGGTGAGATAAATGGCTGATAAAATGGAAGAATCTGTTGGTACTGCTGATTATATATCCACAGTTCTTAATAGAAAATATGAATACACGACACTTAAACCATTAGAGTATGAAATGACAGTTAGTTCTAGATCTTATGGGAACAGTTTATATATGGATGAAAAAACGGTTGGTGAAGCGGTTGAGATTGTAAATACACTTGCCAAGGAATTATATCAAATTTTTTCAGATATGCAAGTTGCGGAGGATAGATTAAGAAAAGTTGGGCAAACTCATGGATGGTGGTCTGCAGCTTCTAATTTTTCTCCAGAGTATTTTTATAATAGTAAATTTTTAGTAATGAATGATGCTAGTAATACTAATTATCCTGCTAATAAATTATTGAGTATTTATCATGGAACTACGGGATTGGATGCTTATGTTTCTGAACCTTCATTTAATGGACTTGTTTCAGCAATAGAGGAAATAAAGCAAGCTATTATTAATTATTCTAATGGAGTAGATGTAAATAGTGCTAAGGCTTCGTTATTTACTTGGATTTCTACTTCGGGAGGAGATCCTAGTAGGTTTGCTCCTAGTTCTATAAATAATGCTGGTGTTACTAGTGTAACTACTGATGCTAGCGATGTAGTTACTCCAGTTGCGGCACCTGTTGAAATTCCGGTTAGTACAGATATTATGGATAGTAGTGTTATTGATTTTGATGAGGTCGATGGTGCTGATAACATTCAAATAAAAGATAGTATTACAGATGATATTCTTGACATTTCTTCAGATGATTTAATGAAGGATTCTTCTTCTAAAGGTATACCTGGTATTGCATCTATTATTGGAGCAAGTAATGTAGCGAGTGGTCTTGCTGGAGCAGGTGTTGGAGCAGGTAGTTTAGGAATTACTGGTAGTGATACTTTAGAGTCTTTAGGTGATGGTATTGATACTGGTCTTGATGGTGAGGATTTAGGATTATCTGATTTATCTTCTAGTGTTACTGGTACGATTAGTTCATTTGTTGCACCTAATGTAAATAAGGCTACAAAAGAAAAGATGAAGTCTTCATCTGCTGGAGCAGCGGCAGCACTGGCTGGTATAGGTACTCTTTCAGCAGGTGGTATAGGTGGAAAAATATACTTAGATAAAAAGAAGAAAAAAGAAGAAGATGAAGAAGAAAATGATGACGAAGAATTTGAATTCCAGGATGATGACTTCTTTGATAATAAAGATGAAGAAGCACAGTCTGTAGTAGATTTTAAAAATGACATTTTAAGTGAAAATGAATAGACTACCGTTTGGTAGTTTTTTCTTTTATTATGTATTTTATTTTGGAACTTGGTATGATATAATAAAAAATGAAAGAATAGATAGTGGGTGGTATGATGACTTACTTGAAAAAGATATTTAAGTCTATTGCTTGTGGGTTCTTAGTGTTATTAGTAAGTTTATGTGTATATACATTTATCGTTACTGATGTTATGAAGAAGGACTATGTTAATGTATTTGGATATACTTATTTTGTTGTTAAGACTGGGAGTATGTCTGGTACTTTGGAGATAGATGATATTATTATCGTTAAAATTACAAAAGAGACTAAAGTAAAAGATATAATTACGTATGTTAATGATAATGGTGAGATTATTACGCATAGACTTGTTAGAAAGTCAGGTAATAAGTTAATTGCTCAAGGAGATGTTAATAATACAGAGGATGCTCCCATTACAAAAGATAATTTGATAGGAACAGTATCTTTTGTTATTTCACCTAGTTTTGTACTAAAAGTAGTTGCAACTATTTTGATACTTTTTATCTTTTTAGCACTAATTAATTTTGATAGTATTTTTCAGAAATATATCATGCGAGATAAACGCGTTACTACTAGTACTAAGGGTAGTGTACCAGATGAGATTTTTGCAACTAAAGAGCATAAAAAAGAGGAAAAATCTGGTCTTACGGTGACTATTCCTTTAGATGAAATTGCTAATATACAGTTGGCACAAGAAAAAGAAGCAGAAAGTGAAGAAGAGATTGAAGTATTAGAAGTAGAAGATGTTATAGATATAGATAATAATAATATAGTTACGAAAGAGAGAAATACAGCAAGAGAAAGAGAAAAAGAACTATTAGAACAAGTATCTAATTTACTTAGAATTAAGAATAATAGTTTGACTACTACGAGAATAAATAAAAAATGGTTAGTTAAATATCAATATGTATATAAACTTGCACTTATATTGATGGTAGGAGATACAGTTGAGTTAGAAGAGACAATTAATCATCCGACATTTAAAGAAATATATGATTATGATTTAGATAGGGCTGGATTATATGAGAATCTTCGTAATAAGATTTATGAGATGCCGATATATGTATTTTTAAGGATACTTACTTTTGCAATTTTATATAATGATGAAGAGTTCTTTGATGGTATTTATAAGATTATGAAATATAAGATACAAATAGATAAGAATGGATATTTTAGAGAAGTTAAAAAGAATGATACTTATGGTAGAAAACAACTTAAATCTTTAATTACATTTATGCAGAAAATATCTATTAAATTTGATAATAAAAATGTATTTGAACTTGAAAGGATTGAGAAATACGTAAAATTAAAAAGCTATGTAAATAATTGATGGAGGGATTTACTTTGGCAGAGAGTAGAATTAATAAAAACAAGTTAATTTTAAATATCTTTTTAGCTTTAATTATTTTAATAGCTTGTTTTGGTGTAATTAATTTATTTACTGCTAAAGATAGTTATAGTAATGAGTTAGAAGAGAAATGGGATGGAGTTAGTATTGCTTCGTCTTTTTCTCATGGTAATGGAACTAAAGATAATCCTTATATTATAAATAATGGAGAAGAATTTGCATACTTTAAACAATTAATTGAAGGGGATAATTATACTTTATATAATGATAAATACTATAAGCTTGGTAATAATATAAATTTAGATAATCATGAATTTATTGGTATTGGATTTCAAGATAGAATATTTAAGGGATATTTTGATGGTAATGGATATTGTATTAAGAATGCTAAAATTACTAGTGGAGTTATATATAATGGATTTAGTTACTATGGATTATTTAATAGTTTAGAGAGTGCTAGTATAGTTAATTTGAATATTGATAATATTGTTGTTAGTCCAGTTAAAGGAAGTGTTTCTTATAAAGTTGGTACTTTAGCAGGAGATGTCAATGGTAATAGTAATATTAGTAATATTAGTGTTATAAATACTAAGTTTGATTTAACTAATGTATTATCTGATAATATTACTGTTATAGGTGGTGTTGTTGGTAATATAGGTGGAGATAGTAAGTTTTATAATGTTTATGTTAATATTACCTTTAAATATAAAGGCAGCTTCTTATAATGTTTATAAAGTTAAATATAAATGTAAGGTTAGAACAAGTGCTAGTGATAAAGTTTCAGCTATTAAAAATGGAAATGATGATGTTACTGTTTATCCAAACCAGGAATTAGAATATATAAAGACAGTTAAAGGACCAAATAATGGTATGAATAATCAGGATTGGTATGCTGTTAAGTTTGATTATGCTGCAAGAGGATATACAGGTTATGTTGCTAAAGCTTGTATGTATGATACTAAAACTTATTCATATAATGATGATTCTTCATTTGAACAAAGTATAAGTTCTTTTCCAAATAGTTATAAACCATATTTAAGAAAATTACATGCAATTCATCCTAATTGGACATTTAAAATAGATAATACTAATCTTGATTGGGCTGCTTCAGTAACAGCAG
>OJAW01001104.1_pt1 | contig 16502 bp, 13 predicted proteins | sample 1589151 | NCBI WGS metagenome assembly OJAW01 (sample SAMN03283290) | human gut metagenome | biome: human-associated habitat; material: feces | host: Homo sapiens | place: Peru | collected 2012
CAATTGACAAATTAAGAAATATCGGTATCATGGCTCACATCGATGCTGGTAAAACAACTACAACAGAAAGAATTTTATTCTTAACTGGTATTACACACAAAATCGGAGAAACTCACGAAGGTGAATCTCAAATGGACTGGATGGAACAAGAAAAGGAAAGAGGTATTACAATTACTTCTGCCGCTACTACTTGTCACTGGAAAGGATATAGATTAAACATTATCGATACCCCAGGTCACGTAGACTTTACTATCGAAGTTCAAAGAAGTTTAAGAGTTCTAGATGGTGCTATAGCTCTAATTGATGCTCAAGCTGGTGTAGAACCTCAAACTGAAACTGTTTGGAGACAAGCAAATGAATACAAAGTACCAAGAATGATTTGTGCTAATAAAATGGAAAAGATGGGTGCTGATTTCTACTATTCATTAGATACTATTAAAAGTAGATTAGGTGCTAACGCTGCTCCTATTATGTTACCAATCGGTGCTGAACAATTTTATGAAGGTTACATCGATTTAGTTACTAAAAAAGCATATAAATATGATGGAACTGAAAAACAAGAAGTATCTGAAATGGAAATTCCAGCAGATATGGTTGAAAAAACTGAAGAATATAGAACTAAATTAATTGAAGCAGTAGCTGATTTTGATGAAGATCTAATGATGAAATACCTAGATGGTGGAGAAATTACTGAAGATGAATTAAAAGCAGCTATCAGAAAAGCTACATTATCTGTAGGATTCTTCCCAGTATTATGTGCTGATGCTCTAGGAGACAAAGGAACACGTGCTTTACTTGATGCTGTTATTGATTACTTACCAGCACCAACTGATATTGAAGCTATTGAATGTACTGATGCAAAAGGAAACGATGTATTAAGACATCCAAGTGATTCTGAACCATTCACAGCACTAGCATTCAAGATTATGACTGACCCATATGTTGGTAGACTTTCATTCTTCCGTGTTTATTCAGGAGTTTTAAAAAGTGGTTCATACGTTTTAAACTCAACTAAAGACGAAAAAGAAAGAATTGGTCGTATCTTACAAATGCACGCTAATCAAAGAAAAGAAATTACTGAAGTTTATGCCGGTGAAATTGCAGCAGCTGTTGGTTTAAAAAATACAACTACAGCAGATACACTTTGCGATGAAAAAAATCCATGTATTATGAAAGGTATGGAATTCCCAGCACCAGTAATTGATATTGCTATAGAACCAAAGAGCAAAAATGATCAAGATAAGATGGCTATAGCTATTCAAAAATTAGTAGAAGAAGACCCAACATTAAGAGTAAAAACAGATGTTGAAACAGGACAAACTGTATTATCTGGAATGGGTGAATTACACTTAGATATTATTGTTGATCGTATGAGAAGAGAATTTAATGTTGAATGTAATAAAGGTAAACCACAAGTTGCATATCGTGAAACTATTACACAACCAGCTGATTGTGAAGGTAAATATATTAAACAATCTGGTGGTCGTGGACAATATGGACATGTTTGGGTAAAATTTGAACCAAATCCAGAAAAAGGTTATGAATTCGTTGATGCAATTGTAGGTGGAGTTGTACCAAGAGAATATATCCCAGTTACTGATAAAGGTTTACAAGAAGCAATGGCTGGTGGTATTCTTGCTGGATATCCTATGGTAGATGTTAAAGCAACATTATTTGATGGTTCATACCATGATGTTGACTCATCTGAAATGGCATTTAAAATTGCAGCAAGTATGGCTTTAAAAGAAGCATTAAAGAAATGTAAGCCAGTATTACTTGAACCAGTAATGAAAGTTGAAGTAGTAGTTCCTGAGGAATATATGGGTAATGTTATGGGTGACTTAACAAGCCGTCGTGGTAAACCATTAGGAAATGAATCTCGTGGAAATGCATTATCAATTAATGCAATGGTACCATTAGCAGAAATGTTTGGTTATGCAACAACATTACGTTCAAATTCTCAAGGAAGAGGAACATTTACAATGACATTAGATCATTATGAAGAAGTTCCAAAAAATATCGCTGAAGAAATTATTAAAAGAAACAGCGTTAACTAGAATAATACTTGAAAGATGAAAGTCCTTAAAAAGACTTGAAAATTAATCAAGCATTAGATAAAATATAATAGTATAAAAGAAAAGGAGGAAATATTATATGGCAAGAGAAAAATTCGATCGTTCTAAAGAACACGTTAATATAGGTACTATAGGACACGTTGACCATGGTAAAACTACATTAACTGCTGCGATCACTAAATATTTTGGTAAATTTGTTGATTATGCTGATATCGACAAAGCTCCAGAAGAAAGGGAAAGAGGTATTACTATCAATACTGCACACGTTGAGTACGAGACTCCAACACGTCACTATGCTCACGTAGATTGTCCAGGACATGCTGACTATGTTAAAAACATGATTACTGGTGCAGCTCAAATGGATGGTGCTATCTTAGTTGTTTCTGCTTCAGATGGACCTATGCCACAAACTAGAGAACACATTTTGTTATCTCGTCAAGTTGGTGTACCAAAGATTGTTGTTTACATGAATAAATGTGACCAAGTAGATGATCCAGAATTATTAGATTTAGTTGAAATGGAAATCAGAGAACTATTAGGAGAATATGGATATGATGCTGATTGTCCTATCATTCGTGGTAGTGCATTAAAAGCATTAGAAGGTGATGAAGCTGCTGCTCAATCAATTCGTGATTTAATGGCTGCTGTTGATTCTTACATTGATGCTCCAGTAAGAGATACTGATAAACCATTCTTAATGAGTATCGAAGACGTTTTCACTATTTCAGGACGTGGAACTGTTGTTACAGGACGTGTTGAACGTGGTATATTAAAACTTAATGACGAAGTTGAAATTGTTGGTTTAAAACCTACTCAAAAATCAGTAGTTACAGGAATTGAAATGTTCCGTAAATCATTAGACTTTGCTCAAGCTGGTGACAATGCTGGTGTATTACTTCGTGGTATCTCTAGAGATGACGTTGAACGTGGACAAGTTTTAGCTAAACCAGGTTCAGTTACTCCACATACTAAGTTTAAAGCAAGTGTTTATGTTCTTTCTAAAGAAGAAGGTGGAAGACATACTCCATTCTTCTCAAATTATCGTCCACAATTCTATTTCAGAACTACAGACGTAACTGGTGTAATCGAGTTACCTGCTGGTGTTGAAATGGTAATGCCTGGTGATAATGTTGACATGACAGTTGAATTAATTGCTCCAGTAGCACTTGAAAATGGTACTAAATTCTCAATTCGTGAAGGTGGACGTACTGTTGGTGCTGGTGTAGTATCAGAAATTTTAAAATAATAAAAAGCTACTATTAAGGACTTTTAGACTATTGACAAGTTAATTTTGTTAATAGTCTTTTATTTTTAAAAAAAATATTATTTATAAGAATAAAGTTTTTATAATTTTAAATTTAACTTTAATAAATTTAATTTTTAACATAAAAAAACACAAAATAAAAAGAAGTAACAATTAATTACTTCTTAGTTTTATCATTTATTTCTGTAGTATTTTTCCAAATCATTATTAATATTAAACACCATTCATAAATTAGTCTTAATATAATATTTCCTAGAATAAGTACCATTAAAAATAGTACAAAGCTAGTAGAAATAAAGTTAAAAGATATTAATGTAATGTAGATTGCTAAAATAATATAGCTAACTTTTAAAATTGGTTCTACTAACATTTCTTTAAATTGTAAAAATCTTTTTAACCAGTTTAAGAATTTATTTTCTACTTTTTGATCTTTTTTTACAAATAGAATGTATGCTAATATTCCTCCAATAAGGGCTAAAATTACTGAAATAATAGTCCAAACCATAGATCCAGTAAATACACTGCTTGATGAATCCAACATTGGATTTTCATAATCAAAATTGTACATTGATAAAACTCCTTTCTTAATTAATTTTATCACAAAAATTTCATAATTAGAAGTAATAAATAAAAATAAAGATAATTATAATTTAAAGTTTTATAAAGTATGATTTTCATTGGTGAAATTAACCAATTATAACGAAAATACATATATTACTTTGAAGGAGATTATTATGAATAATGATGAAATAAGAGCCAAGAAAAAAGTTGTAATTGATCCTGGGCATGGTGGTACGGATCCAGGTACAAGCGGTAATGGTATTGTTGAAAAAGATTACACATTAAAAATTAGTGAATATATGAAAAATAGATTTGACGAGTTAGGTGTAGAATCTGCATTAACAAGAGATAGTGATATATCTTTATCACCGACTGATAGGCCTAAGAAAATTCAAAGCATATATGGAAACGGAAGTGATGTTGTTGTTGTATCTAATCACATAAATGCAGGAGGGCGAGCAGTTACGTTGTTAATCTAAATAAGTTAAAAAGTTAACATTTAATATAAATTGTACAAATTTAAAAAGTTTATCTAATATCTATTAAAAAAAAGCAAATCATGATATAATTATTATAGTAAAATGTCTTAAAGGTGATTATTATGAAGTATATAGATTTATTTTGTGGAATTGGAGGTTTTCATCAAGGAATAGAAAGAATTTTCCCTGATTCTAAATGCATTTTTGCGTCTGATTTTGATTTTCCAGTGTCTGAGGTTTATAAAAATACTTATGGTATTGATTGTTACAATAACATCAAATTGGAAGAAACACATAGAAAGTTAGAGCAAAAAGTTGTTGAAAACGGAGGCGGTTTTGATGTACTTTTTGCAGGTTTTCCTTGCCAATCTTTTTCTAAGGCAGGAAATCAACTAGGATTCAAAGACACTAATAAGGGAATACTTTTTTTTCAAGTGGCAGATATATTAGAAAAATATCATCCAAAATTTGCAATTTTAGAAAATGTTAGAAATCTTGTTTCACATGATAAAGGTAAAACTTGGTTGAGAATAAAGGCGGAATTAGAACGTATAGGTTATGTTGTTGATAAACATATGATTAGTCCACATTATTTAGGCATTCCACAATTAAGGGAAAGGATTTTTATTGTTTGTATATATGATCCAAATCACAAAATTGATAAAATTAATATTAAATGGCCTGAGAAAAAAAATTTAAATACATACAATTTTGAAGGAAAAAGCATAGATGAATACTTGGACAAAAATGTCGATGCTAAATATTATATAGATAATGAAAAGATAAAAATAATTAATATATGGGAAGAATTACGTGTTTCAATAAAGTGTAATGGCGGCAATTTTATTTCTCCAATTTGGTCATATTATTTAAATGATAAACCAATCCCTAAAAGTTATCCTGAGTGGAAGAAAAAACTTATTAAAAAAAATAAAAACTTTTATTTTGAAAATAGAGAAATAATTGATGCTTGGAAGGAAAAATATGATTCATTAAAATTTACTGCTAGGTCTAATAGAAAATTTGAATGGAATGCTAATAATTCTATTGACAGTGTATGGGATGGGATTATTCAATTTAGACCTTCTGGTATACGAGTGAAAAATAATAAATGTTTCCCAACATTTGTTGCTATTAATCAGACACCTATTATAGGTAAATATAAAAGATATATTACACCTTTGGAAATTTCAAGACTATATGGATTTAATAATTTGATTTTGAATAAAAATGATGATCAACAGTCATATAAACAATTAGGCAATACAGTTTGCGTTGATATTGTTGCTTATGTGATAAATGAATTTATAAATAATTATAATGATGGAGGAGAAGTATGATAGAACAAATTGATATTACACCATCTACTGGGGTATATGGTACATATAAAAGATTAAGTTATAAACCATGGTATGCAATTGCAGAGTTTGTAGATAATTCTACGCAAAGTTATTATGATCATAAAGAAGAATTAAAATCACAAGAAGGATTCAAAAAATTATATATAAATATAAATTATAGTTTAGAAAATGATTTTTTAGAGATTACAGATACTGCTTATGGTATGGATTTTTATGATTTTAAAAGAGCATTAATACTTGATAAACCGCCAAAAAATAATACAGGAAGAAATGAGTTTGGTATGGGTTTAAAAACTGCTGCTTGCTGGTTTGGTAATTTATGGTCTGTCGAAACTACAAGATTAGGTTCAAATGAAAAATTTAAAACTACTATAGATGTTTTTGATTTACAAGAAAATAATACTAGTAATATAGATTATTCAACAAGTTATGTTGATGAAAAAGAGCATTATACAAGAATTTATGTTACTGGTCTTAACCAAAAAATGGTAAAGAAAACACTATCAAGAATTAAAGAACAATTGTCCAGTATTTATAGAAACGATATACGAAATGGTGAAATAGAGATTATCTGGAATGGTGAGTCTTTGGTTTACACTGATCCTAGTATTCTTGTCGAATCGTTAGAAGATGGCTCTTTTATAGAGTGGAAAAAGAATATAGATTTTGATGTAATTTCATCTAATGGTAAAAAATATTCTGTTGATGGTTGGATTGGAATAATGGATCCAGGAAGTACTAGTAATGCAGGATTTACGCTTATGCGTAGAGGTAGAGTTATTATTGGTGGGCCTGGTGAAAACTACAGACCTGATGAAATATTTGGAAAGTCAAATTCGTTTACTTATCAGAGATTATTTGGAGAAATTAATTTAGATAATTGGGAGGTTACACAAGCAAAAGATGGATTTGATTGGAATAATGGTTTAGAAGAATTATTAATTGAAAATTTACTTCGTGTTTCTAGTGAATTTAGGTATAAAGCCGAAAATTATAGAAAAAATTTGAGTAAAAAAATAGCTGATATAACTGAAGAAGAAAAAAGTGATATTGTATCTGAAACAGTTAATAATATAACGTCTGCTATTTATGAAATAAATGAAGAACCTATAATATATGACCATGTAAATAAGGTGGAGACAATTTCAGCCTTAGAAATTCCTGAAGAAAAAACTCAAGAAATGTACTCATATTCTGTTGATGATTATGATTTAACAGTTAAATGGTATAGCGATAACGAAAATGGAGCATGGATTACTACAAAGGAATTATCAGATAATAGGATAGAAATATCTTTAAATATACGTCATGCATTTTTTGTACCATATATCAATGATACTAATTTTTTGAAAATTATGAATAAATTAGCTTGCGCTATGATTATAGCAGAAAGAAACGCAAAAAAGGTTTCAAAAAATTCAGATGGTTCTGTTGATCCTTCAGATATTAGAACCTATATGAATAAACTATTAGATAAATTATCAAAAAAATGAGGTGAATTATGAGAAAAGGAATCGTCGAATTATGTGAAGAAAATAATTGCTTTGATAATTGGGAAGTATATTTAGACGGGAAAGAAACATCACGTATTAAGAAAAATTTGAATTATATGTCAGAAGATGAAAAATTTGAAACGATTTTGACTGCAGCAAAAATTTTATCTAATTGTCCGAGTCCGAATTCTAGTGGCGGAAAGAAAACAGGATTAGCAATTGGTAAAATTCAAAGTGGTAAAACTTCTAATTTTATTTCATTAATGGCTTTAGCGTTTGATAACAATTATAATATAATCGTTGTATTTGGAGGAACAAAAAATAACTTATTATCTCAAACCGAGGAAAGAATAAGAAAAATGTTTGATATTGATAATAATAAACGAGATGATAGAGATGTTGTTGTTTTAAGTACTACTAATAAATTTGATTCTATAAGTCCTGAGCAATTGAATAGGATGTATAATAGCGGTAGAAAAATAATAATAGTCGCTTTAAAACATCAAAAACATATTAAGAATGTTAAGTCATATATTACAGATGCAAATTTGGATAAAAAACCAATATTGTTAATAGACGATGAAGGCGATCAAGCTTCGTTAAATGCAAAAGTTGTACATAACGAAAAAACAGTTATATATAATGAATTGTTGCAATTAAAAGAGGGCTTAAATCATGTTTGTTTTATTTCAATTACTGCTACTCCACAAGCTAATTTGCTAATTGATACTATAGATAGTTTATCTCCAGATTTTTGCCAATTAGTTGAGCCCGGAAAAGAATATACCGGTGGATCTATGTTTCATGGAGATAATCAAGATTTTTACGTTATTGAATTACCTGAAGATGAAACCGAGATGTTAGAAGGAGATGGTGTTCCTGAATCATTCTATAATTCTTTAGGAGTGTTTTTTGTTGGTAGTATTATTAGAAAATTTAGAAATGATGGTAAAAATCATGTCATGTTAATTCATCCTAGCCAAAAGAAATTTGATCACAAAGAGGTAGAAAAAAAGGTAAATTTAATACTTGAAAATTGGCTAAATAGTTCGGAACAAAATCATTCAGAAAATGGCTATCAAAAACTGAGTGAATATTTAAAATATGGTTATGATGAATTATCACGAACTGTTGATGATATGCCAGAATTCCAATTGATTTTAGATAATATAAATGATCAATTAAATGATTCACGTGTTCTTGTAGTAAACAGTGATAAAAATACAGATATAGATTACTATAAGACACGAAATATTATTATTGTTGGAGGTAATTTAGTAGAACGTGGGTTAACAATTAATGATTTGGCTGTTACCTACATCGTTAGAAGAAGTAAATCAAGAGCGAATGCTGATGTAGTAGAACAGAGAGCTAGATGGTTTGGATATAGAAAAAAATATTTTGACTTGTGTAGAGTTTATTGTACTAAACAAATTAAGGAAGACTTTTCTAATCTTTTAAGTCACGAAGATGATATATGGGGTTGGATTAAGTATTGTAAAAAAAATAACATCAGAATAAAAGACATGCCAAGATTGTTTGAACTTGATAATAATTTAAATCCTACAAGAAAGGCTGTTGTTCCTAATGTAGATGAAATAAAATTTGGTATATGGACTGAACAAAAAAAGATTAATATTAATAAAAATTATTTACTAGAATTAAATAATGCTTGGAATGATTTATTATCAAAATATGAATATAATGATGTAACATATGGTAATTTAACGCATAGAAAATATATTAAAATTCCATTATCAGATATTAATGCTATTATTTCTAAGTATTATATTAATGATATAGGATTTAATTATAAATATCCATATGCTGTTGAGCAAAGGAATATACAAGATGGTGCTAATCCTTGTGTTACAGTTCTTAAGATGAGAATTAAAAGTGGAGAGGAGCGTAGTTTTGATGACAATAATTCAATAACATCAAATCTTATGCAAGGACATTCACAAAATAGATATATCAGTGATCCATTATATTATCCTGGTGATAGATATATATGTTTGAATGAAACTCAATTGCAAATCCATTTAGTTCATCCTAGAATTAAGGATACTGTTTTGAGCGATATAATAATACCTATGATAGCATTTTATTCTCCTGTTACAAATGCAAAAAGAATTATTGGGAGGTTGTGAAATGATTGATAATATTATTGATTTTTTAAAAACAAAATATGATGGAGAAGGATATTTTGCACAAGAATTTGAAAACGAAATATTTTTTGGTGTTGATAAAAATGAAAATATAATATGTTTAAAAAAAGTTTATGATCAGTTGGAAATGACTAAAATAAAAACTAATTATTTAGAATTATTTCAAAATACCAAAGTTACATTAAATTTAGAAAGTGAATCAATTACTGATTATTTTAATGTAATAATATGTAGTAGACAAGAAAAAGAAAATATTGAAACTTTTGTTAGATTGTGTCTTTGTTATTTAACTGATAATGATAATAGTGAAATGTTGAATTTAATGAGAAATTTAATTGAATTATTTCAAATAACTTCTACTAAAAACACAGAATATGAAAAAGGTTTATGGGGTGAATTGTTTACTATATATTATTTGAAAGATAAATATGATGTTGATATTTCATCTTATTGGCATAATGATTTCTTTTTGAAATATGATTTTTCATTGAATGATCAAACTAAAATAGAGGTAAAAACAACTTCAAATGTTGCTAGAATTCATAGAGTTAATCATGAACAAGTATTTACAAACAATGATGTTATTTTATCATCTGTTATTGTTCGTAAAGATGATAATGGATTAACGGTGTTTGACTTATTCTCAAAAGTAAAAGACTTATTTACAGGTGACTATAATAAAATAGTTGAATATGAAAAAATGCTTCGAAAGATAAAAGAGGATGAAGCGGAAAAATTTGAATTAAATTATTCTTATACACACATAAAATTATTTAAAGTTGATTCTATACCAAAGTTTGAAATGAAAGAACCAGAAGGTGTATATCGCACAGAATATGATATTGACTTATCAAATATAAATGCATTGAATGATTGCGAAATAAAAAATTTTTTTAATGGAGTATTTGAAAATGAATAAAAATAAATTTGAAGACATTGTGAGTGGTAAAATTTCATCTCTGTTTGTGGATGCCATTTATGAAAATAAAAAGCCGTATATTAATAAAAGTTGCGAAGTTCTTTCAAAATTAATGAAGGTTAAAAATGGTGGGGGATTTAGACCAATAGGGCAATGGAAAAATGTATTTGATGTTAAATATGTTGTATTATATTCAACTAATGAGGATATTTATTGGCAGGATGTATTAGATGAAGAATTTGGAATGTATACATATTTTGGGGATAATCAAACAGCTGGTAGAGAATTGCATGATACAAATTTAGGTGGAAACGTAATCTTGCGTGAATCATTCAATTATGCTATGTCTGATAATATTTATGATAGGAAGAAGATTCCACCATTTTTTCTGTTTGAAAAAACTGAGACGGGGGATATTAAATTTTCTGGTTTGTTAGTTCCAGGCTATAAAGGCGTAAATTCTAAGGAATGGCTTACAGCGCTTTGGGCTAAAAGAAATGAGGGCGGTAGATTTCAAAATTATAAAGCTATATTTACAGTTCTTAATACAGATTCTGGTTCATTAAATAAACCAAATGATTCGTATATTGATTTAAGATGGCTTGATGATTTAAAAATTGGCAAAGGATATGATAGTGTATATGCACCAACGTCTTGGAAAAAATTTATTGATTCAGGATTATATACCCCACTTACTGTTAGTGTTGAAAAACAAATAAGAACTAAAAATGAACAGTTGCCAAATAGTAAATATAAAATGGAAATGTTAGATTTAATAATAAATTATTTTCGGGATTATCCATATTTATTTGAAGAATTTGCAATATTAATAACTACATTGTCAGATTCAAATATTATTAATTGTCAAAACACACGTCCTTCTAAAGATGGAGGAAGAGATGGTATTGGCGAATATAGAATTTTAAATAATTTATCTGTTGGTTTGAAAACTACTTTTGCACTTGAGGCTAAATGTTATAGTTTATCAAATTCAGTTGGTGTTAAAGAAACGTCACGTTTAATTTCAAGAATTAAGCATAGGGAGTTTGGAGTTTTTGTTACTACATCATATGTGGCCAATCAAGCTTATGAAGAAATTGTCGAAGATAATCATCCTATTGCTATTATTTCTGGTGCGGATATAATTGATATTTTATATAAAAATGATGTAACAGATAAAGATGAATTAATAAAGTTTTTAATAAGCAATTTTCATAAATAAAGTTCATTATGTTTTTATTTGAAGCATACCTTTAAAATAGGAGGTATGTTTTTTTATGCCAAAAAATAAAAAAATAGTGTATTCGGAAGATAGATTTAATAAAGAGAAGAATATAAAAGATATTTTAATAGAATTTTTAATAAAAAAATTAAATGATGATCAGATTTCTTTTTAGATGATTTGTTTTTTTTGAAAAATGATGATAACATCGAATTGTCTTAGAAAGGAATCTAGTGAATTAAAAAAATAAGAAGGAGGAAAAATGTATAATAATTTACTAGAAAATTATGAGTATAAAGCAGGAATATATATAAGATTATCTCAAGAAGACCGAGATAAAAAATATGAGTCTGAAAGTGAAAGTGTAATTAATCAAAGGGATATTTTAATGAGTTACATTAAAAATAATGGTTTTGCTTTTGTGGAAGAGTATGTAGATGATGGATACTCTGGAACTAACTTTGATAGACCAGCTTTTCAAAAGATGATAAAGGATATTCATACTAAAAAAATAAATTTAGTTATTGTTAAAGATTTATCAAGGCTGGGTAGGGATCATGTTAATACAGGATATTTTATGGAGAGATTTTTTCCGGAGAATAGAGTTAGGTTTATTTCAATTATGGAAAGTTATGATAGTGCTAAAATTCAAGCTAGTAATGATTCTTCAACTTTTATAGTTGCTTGTAATGATTATTATAGTAAACAAAATTCTAATAAGATAAGAGATGTATTACGTTCAAAAAAAGTTCAAGGTAAGTATATAGGAAGTGTTCCATGTTATGGATATATGAGAGATCTAGAAGATAAAGGACATTTAATACCAGATCCTAATACAGCACCAATAGTAAAAGATATATTTAGTTGGTTTATATCTGGAATGAGTATTTCGGATATAGCATCAGTATTAAATAGTAGAGGAATTTTAACTCCTAGTGCTTATAAAAAAATAAATTTAAGTAGTGATGATAGAAGATTAAATGAATGGTGTTCTACTTCAATAAGGAAGATATTAACTAATAGAATGTATACTGGTGATATGGTACAAAATACTCAAACTAAAGTTAATTATAAAAGTAAGAAAAAAATTAATCTTGATAAAAGTTTATGGATTATAGTTGAAAATACTCACGAGCCATTAGTAGATAGGCAAGTTTTTGAAACAATTCAAAAAAATAGATTAGTAATACCGAAAACAAAAACATATAGAGAAAAAAGATTATTTGAAAATTTATTGTTTTGTAAAGAATGTGGTAATTATTTAAGTATAAGTCATAAAAAGAAATATGATTATTGGACTATAAATTGCAATAAATATGCCAGGGATCCTAAAAAACATAGATGTGAATCTCATTTTATGCCTTATGATGAATTGGAAAAATCTTTATTGAACCGTATAAAATCTACTGTTTCTAAATATATTAAAAACATATCAATTGAAGATATAAATAAAAGATTGATTAAACAGGGCGAACTACTAGAGACAAATAAGAATAACGATTTAATAAGATTAAATAAAGAAAAAGAAAAACATATGAAGAAATTAGATATATTAATATGTGAAATGTCAGATAAAATAGACAAAGATACATTGAGCGGATTAATTAGAGTAGAAGATAAAGCATTATTAGATGTTGTAAAAAAAATAAAAGAATTAGAAAATAAGAAAGATAATTCTAAGGAACAAATAGAAAAACTTCCTGATTATACAAAAACAATAAAAAAATTTTTAGATATTAATAATCCGAGTAGAGATTTATTGTTTGCTTTAATAGATAGGATTGAAATAGATAAAGATAGAAATATACAAATTACATATAAGTTTAATCTTATAGATGAAGATAAGTATGAATATAATAAATAATATTTTTTTTAATTCAGTTGCTACGTATTTTTTGTGACTGAGGTGGCGATGGTGCTGAGATAATCTATGCCCTACGAAACAGCGATGCACTATCACGAAGAATTGCAAAAGAATTTGAGAATTCCGGTCAAAACGTTCGTAAATATTATCAAAGAAGACTTCCAAGCAATCCGTCAAAAGATTATTATTATGTACTTAGAGATACGCCGAACAATGAAACCATAATAATAGAGTATGGATTTTTAGATTCAACGGGAGACGACGTATCTCAATTAAAAAATAACTGGGAGGAATTAGCAGAAGCTGCAGTAAAAGCAATAACAGAATATGTTGGCGGTACATATGTTCCTAAAAACAGCGACGATTATTACACGGTAAAAAGTGGAGACACATTATGGGGAATATCAAAAAAATTTGGAGTCAGTGTAAATGACTTAAAAACCGCAAACAACTTAAAAAACAATACTTTATCAATTGGCCAACTTTTATTCATACCAAAAAATGAAACAACTCAAATAGAAACAGAAATATATACAGTAAAAAGTGGGGACACTCTATACCAAATATCTAAAAAATACAATTTAACTGTCGACGAACTAAAAAAACTAAATAATTTAACATCAAACACGCTATCAATTGGCCAAAAATTATATGTAAAAAAAATACCATCTGAAAAAGAAACAGAATACACAGTGGTAAAAGGTGATTCTTTATATAAAATAGCAACCAAATTTAATACTACAGTAAATGCTTTAAAAGAAAAAAATAATTTAACCAGCAACACTCTTTCTATCGGTCAAAAATTACTAATACCAACTACATCAACTAATAATAAATTAACATATACAGTAAAAAAAGGAGATAATCTATATAGCATTGCAAGAACATATAATACAACAGTCGACAAATTAAAATCATTAAATAATTTAACATCAAATACCTTATCAATTGGTCAAACTTTAATATTATCGAGTTAACAAACAAAAACCCAAATAATTATTAGACCATTTTATCCTAGTATGATATAATATAAAATATTATGAAGTAAGGATGGAAGTAAAATGAATATTAGTTATTATTTTATATTATTTATTATCTACTCAATGATAGGATGGATTGTAGAAGTAATAAATTCTTTAATAAGCAGAAAAAGATTTGTAAATAGAGGCTTTCTAATCGGGCCATATTGTCCTATATACGGAGTTGGATCAGTTTTAGTAATAGTACTTTTAACAAAGTATTTAAATGAGCCAATAACGCTTTTAGTAATGTCTATTGTAATATGTTCCTTAATCGAATATTTTGGCAGTCTTATAATGGAAAAATTATTTAACACAAGATGGTGGGATTATAGCAATCAAAAATTTAATATAAATGGTCGTATTTGTTTGGAAACAATGGTGCCTTTTGGTATAGGCTGTATGGCAATAATGTATGTTATAAATCCATTTATAAGTAAGTTAGTATTAAGTATACCTACAAATATATTAAATATAATTGCAATAATTCTAGGAATAATATTTATTACAGATTTTATTGTATCATTTACAGTAATAGCAAAATTCAAAGCTTTACCAGAAGAGTTAAAGAAAGACAATACTGAAAAAGTAACAGAATATGTAAAAAAAGAAATAATTAAAAAGAACAAAAAACTATATAAACGTTTAATCGATGCATTCCCAAGATTAACAATTATGCAAAAAATTAAAAAAAAGAGAGCAAAATAAAAATATATTGGATTAGTCTAATATATTTTTATTTTTGAATTTTTATAAGTAATAAAGAATTTTAACTCACCATAATAATAAGGTGCTATTTGATATCTCTCAAAAAAGAAAATAATACCATCATTTGTAAGAACAAAATACTTAAAATTATCTTTAATAGGTTTTGTTCCTGTTTTTAGCATGCCTCTAATAGCACTATTGTTAAATGCTTTTTGTTTAGAAAAATATTTATAACTTTCAGAAGAAATAGTCTTTAACACTTCTTTGTTTTTAATAATATCATCTATATTTATAATCTTTTTATTTTTTTTATCATAATTAATTGTAAATATTTCATGATTCGGATGTGCACCACCAATAAAGTATTCCGAAAAGAAAATGTATGATATATATTCATTTGAATCATATTCCTTATAATAAATGTTTAAATAAAAATTATTCTTATTAAATACTTTAGAATTACTTGCAAGATTATATAATTTGTTATACTTACTTTTAGTACTATCTATATATTCGTCAACTTCTTTATCCAAAATATTAAATTTTTTAGAAGGCACAACAATATTTATATTTCTACCATCTTTAAAAACAAAAGAATTAATTGTAATAAAACATGCAAAGAAGATTGAACCAAGTACTAAAAGCATTAAAAGAAATTTAAATTTATTCATGTTAAATACTATTCTAAAATACTTGAATAATTAAACTTTTAAATTATTTTATCTAGAACATTAAATATATTTTTTAATACACTGATTTATAAAAAAGTATTTCTAACAAAAAAAGTACTATTACTAGTACTTAAATAAGAATATATATAACAGCAAACTAACCTACAAAGTAGAAAAATTTGCTTCATTATCACATGGCAGGGGCGGAGAGAATCGAACTCCTATCAAAAGTTTTGGAGGCGATAAAAATTGCTTTCAAAACACCCTAAAAACCAATAAAATAAAACCTATTGATAACTATTCGAATATCTATATTATACATTACAACTTGATTTAATATAATACTTTTGCCACCAAAAGTGCCAACAAATGATTAAAAAAAATGCTATAAAGGTCTTTCGAACTACAATACCAGTAAAATGCTGCTCAAATAAAAAAAACACCAACAATATTGTGGGTGTTATTATATGTTTATGTTTTCTTCTTTATACTTCAAAATATCATTTGTAGGTGTAAGAACTAGTTCGTTATTATTATCAAAAATATTAAAAATGCCATTAAGTAATTCTTCTTTTGCTTTATTATCAAGACTTTCCATGGCATTATCAAATATTCTCAAACTTGGATTATTATCTAATATATACTGTTTACACATATTTCTATAGAGCATACTCTTCGATCATAATGGTCAAATAAGT
>OJAW01001107.1_pt1 | contig 16480 bp, 15 predicted proteins | sample 1589151 | NCBI WGS metagenome assembly OJAW01 (sample SAMN03283290) | human gut metagenome | biome: human-associated habitat; material: feces | host: Homo sapiens | place: Peru | collected 2012
ATATTGCATCTTCCTAAACGAAAAGATAATACTCAGGAATTAATAAGAGAAACATTACAAGAAAAAGATGCAGTGTTATTAGATGATATGAAACAAACTAATGAAGAAAAAGAAACTATTAGTTTAAGAAGAAGATAATAGGTAAATTAGAAATTGATAATAGTGGTTTAATTATTAATAAAACTAATAATAGTATAGAATTATCTTTAAATAAAAGATATGATTATTATTTGATAGAAAAGTACTCTAATACATTACTATATCTTATAAATGATTTAGATTATATAAAAACTATATATGAAGATAGTGAATATATCATAAATAAGAATATGTATTTTAATAGTATTGATGATATAAATAGTTATTATAGTGATAAATATTTTGATGAATATACTTATATGGGAACTATAAAAAATTATAAGGTATTTGATAAATCAGATATGTGTACTAATGAAAAACAATATGTTGGGAAAGACGATAAATATAATTACTATGTATTTTGTAGTAATATAAATAATATATATTTAGTATCAAAAGATGAAATATCTTTAGGTGAAGCTATATCATCTAGTATAGTAAACATAGAAGATATAAAGAAACTTAATATCAAAATTATTAAAGAGGAACTATGAAAGTATTAGTAAGTGACTTTGATTTAACTCTTTATGATGATAATTATGCTAATAATGTATTAGCAATAAAAAAGTTTGTAAAAGAAGGAAACATCTTTATAATTGCAACTGGAAGAAGTATGTATGATTTAGAAAGAGATTTAGTGGATATACCATGCAAATGGTATATTTGTAAAGATGGTGCAAGTATATATAATGATAAAAAAGAACTTATATATAGATGTGATATAGATACTAAAGAAGCTTATAATATATATAATTATCTATTAGATACTAAAAATTATAAAGAGTTATATATAGATAATGGAGATGCTAAAACATCTAATATAGATAATGTTAATTCTATAATAGGTGTTCCAAATGATTTTAATGTAGCTTTAAAAGATCTAGAATATTTAAAAAATAATTACAATATTGATGGTTATATTAGCAGACATTGGATAAACATAAATAATAAGAAATGTAATAAAGCTAGCGGTATAGAATACTTAAAAAATAAATATAATTTAGAAAATATATATACAGTAGGAGATACCGTAAATGATTATCTAATGATTAAAAATTACAAAGGATATGCTATGGATGTTGCTAACAATTACATAAAAGAAGTATCTGTTTCAACTATAAGTAGTTTAGAGGAATTAATAAAAAAGATATCTAATTTAAGTTAGATATCTTTTTATATGTATTATAATATCCATATATTGCTGCTATTTGAAGAAAAGTGGTTAAAGTAAATAATGATGGCACTATTTGCTCTGGTATTCTATTATTGATACTTAAATAACTAGTACAAAGTAATGTAAATAAAGCTCCTGTTTTAATTTTACCTAAATAACTGCTTTTAGTTATTTTTTCTTTTCTATACTTTAAATTAATTATAGAGATAACTCCTTCTAAAAATAATGTTATTAAGTATAATAAATTATAAAATAATAAAGGTATTGTTATACCTAACACAAATAATTTATCACATAATGGATCTAAATCCTTACCAAAATCAGTAACAGCGTCTAATTTTCTAGCTACAGCACCGTCAATTAAATCTGTTATAGCAACTAAACTACACACTATTGTAGCGCCAAGAATATTGTTTTTAAGTGCCATAGGAACTATAAGTAGTGGTCCAAAAGCTCTAGACATGGTAAGTAAATTAGGTATTTGTTTTTTAAAAGTCTTTTTATGAGTTATATCTTTAGTAAGATTTTTAAGCTCATCTTTTGGACTATAATCTAATATTTTCATAAATCACCAACTAAATTATAACATAGTTTATTTTTAAATTAAAGTATAAAAGAAAATCTAGAACATATAATTAATTGTATTAGAAATAATACAAGAAAACTCGTAGCGTTACGGTTTTCTTTTTTTGTAAAATAATTGTATATTTTAAATAAGGTATGTAAAATAGTGACATTTTTTGATATAATAATATATGGTAAAGGAGTGATAATATGAAAAAAACATTTATAGCGTGTATATTTATATTTTTATTTATTTTCACTTCAAAAGTATATGCTAGTGACTATGAAGTATATAAATCATATTATGATGGTGATGTGTTAGTTAGTAGTTATAAAACATATAATGAAGCATTAACTAAAATGAAAGAAATAAAATCGGATACTACTTGTGTAGCAGTATTAAAATACAATAATGTTATATTAAATGCTAATTATGCATTTGTAGAAACAAATAAGTGGCAAATAGATCACAATGATTATGAAGATAATTTAAATTTATTCCAAGATCCATCTTTTGGAAGCTCTAATGGTAATGCATATACTTATGTAAATGGTGGATGGGGAGTAGATTCTGCTTTTATAGATTATAATCCAACATATAGAATGGTAAAATTAAAAATTAGTGGTTTTACTGGATGGGCTAGAATTGGTAGTGTAAGTATAAAACCAATATCAAAATATTTTAAACCATATTTAGTATCAAATATCACTATAGGTGCTAATATAAGAAGTGAAGCTAATACAACTAGTGAAGTAGTAAAGACTATATTCCCTGGTATAAAATATACTTTTTTACCTAGTAAAACAGTAAATAGTGATGGTTATGATTGGTATTATGTAAAAGATGGTAGTGTGGAAGGATATATAAGAGATGATTTAGTACAAACGATTTATGTTGATGAAATAGGTACATATTATTATTCATACAATACTGGTAGTGGATCTAATATGGTAAGAGAAATATACCATAGATATAAAACAAAAATAGGTGGATATGATTCATCATCTAACTTTGTTATAGGTATTGCTCCTAAAGAGATGTCTAATGTATCTAATAGTACATTATATAAATATTATAGTTTTGATAGTAATTATTTTTATACTGATATTCTTTTAATGTTAGATGATTATAAAAATAATACTAATGGTAACGCAATAAATAAAGATAATCCATATTATTCATATTATATGTATTTACCTAGTCATTCTAAATCTGGGTACAACGCTGAAACATTTGATATGATAGTTAGAAATGCTGGTTATACAAGTCAACCTGATAGTACTAAAGTTTATGCTAAAAATTGTGCATGGACAAGTGAGAGTAGAAAAGGATTATCTAAACTATATGGTACAGGAGTTTATTTTATTGAACTTCAAAATACATATGGAGTAAATAGTTTAATGGCTTTTGGTAAAGCAATGAGTGAATCTGGTACAGGAACAAGTTTAATTGCCATGCAAAAAAACAATTTATTTGGAATAGGCGCTTCTGATAAAAATCCTTGTACCAATGCTGCTACATATGATAGTCCTAGATTATCAATAATGGCATATGGGACTTTAGGTAACTCATATGCATCACCATCATCTAGTGTTTATGCTGGAAGTCATTACGGTAATAAAGCAAGTGGTATGAATGTTAAATATGCATCTGATCCATATTGGGGTGAAAAAGCAGCTATGCATGCATATTCATATGACTCTAGATATGGTAAATTAGATTATGATTATAATACCCTTGGAATAAAAAAATCTAGTGAAGTAGTACCAATACTTAAAAAACCAGGAGATGCTACAGCAACAAACACTATATACTATACCAAAAATTATTCAAATAGTACTTATAAAATAGAAAATATGGCATTTATAGTATTAGATAAAGTAACTTATAATAATACTGAATACTATAAAGTACAAACTGATCCAGCACTTGATAATAATCAAAATATGGCAAATACTAATTACACATTTGAAAGAAGTTATGGATATATTAAAACTAGTTATTTAAATGTAAACAACTCACAACCAGAGTTAACAGTAGAAGATAAAACTATTAAACAAGGTGACACTGTTGATTTACTTAAAAATATAAAAGCTTATGATAAAGAAGATAAAGATATAACTAATAATATAACTTATGACGATTCTAAAGTGGATTACTACAAAGAGGGTGTATATGAAATTACTTATTCAGTAAAAGATAATAATAATTTCAATAAATCTGTTGTAGCTAAAATAAAAGTAGTAAAAGCTGATAATCCTATTGTTACGGGTAATGATGTAGAAATAGTTGCATTAAAGAAATTTGATATATTAAGTGGCTTAAAAATATACAATGATGAGTATTTAGAAAAAGTAGATTATATAATAACACTTAATGATAAAGAAGTATCACTTACAGATATGATTAATAGTCCAGGAATATATAATGTTTCTTATAAAGCTATAGATAAATTTGGTAATATATCAAATACATATAATAGAAAAATAACAGTTATAGCAAATGAATTACCAGTAATTACAGCATCTGATATTACTTTAAAACAAAATTCTAGTTATGATTTAAAAAGTTATGCAAAAGCTAGTGATAAAGAAGATGGAGACTTAACTAGCAGTATTATTTTTGATACAAATTTAGATATAACTACACCAGGTACTTATAAGGTTACTTATAAGGTAAAGGATAAAGATAATCAAGAAGTAACTAAAACAGTAACTATTACTGTAGAAGAAATATCTTATACGGAAAAAGATGGATATTTGCATTTAGAAAGTTTAACTTATAATAATAATACGAAAACACTTGATATAAAAGGATTTTTAAATGTAAACGGCATAGTTATTACAAAAGATATGTTTGTAAAATATGATTTATTACTCATAAATGAAGAAACTAAAAAGACTACTATTGTTAGTTTAGATAGAATACTTGCTAATGAACCATTTGAAGCTTTAAATAAGAATAAGTCATGGTTCACAGGAAAAATAAATTTAAAAGATATTGAAAAAGGTAATTATAAAATATATGTACGAGCCAGAGTAAATACTTTTGAAACTAAAAAAGTATTAAAAAATGTATTTTTCTTAAATAATATTCCATCTAGATTTGAAAGTGATGGTAGGGGATATACTTTAAGAACTGATTATTCATCTAAAGAAATGCCTCTAGAACTAACCGTTAGAGATAATGAATTAATTACAAATTATAATACATCAATTTTATATAATATGTATAATCAATATTATAAAATTGAGTTTAGTGGTTTTAATTTGAAAATAAAAGGTACATCACATTCTTACAAAGGAAATTACAGTCTAAAATCAAATGTAGAAAGACAAATTATTTTTGAAAATATAAATACATTTGCAAAAAAAGAATTTGATTTAGGGTATATAACTAACGGAGATTATAAAGTTAGTTTAGCTGTATCTGATGGTTTTGATAAAACAAAAGCTTGGTATGATAAAACTATAGATATAAGTTCTTTAGAACCAGGAAGATATGCAATTATAATTAGAACTAAAACAGATAATATAGATGATTACGGAGAACTATATGATTATATGTGGTCAAATATTAATTTTACTACTACATATGATAATAATGGTAAAAAATATAATGCTAAAATAATTAGAAATAATAGTATCCGTATGAGATTAGAATTAATAATAGAAGAAGCATAGTTTTTATGCTTTTTTTATGTTATAATTATTAAGGTGATAAAATGATACTATTACTTATATTATTGATACTTATATCTATCTATGGTATTAATTTTAAGAGTATAAATACGATAGATAGTGATGCATTATCAAAAAATAGAACAACAATGATAAATGGTGTGTTTGTTTTGGCGGTGCTTATAAGCCATTTTAATTCATATGTTTTAGAATACCAAGAAACAAATAGACTATATTTTACTTTTTTTAATTTAATAGGTCAACTAATGGTAACCACTTTTTTATTTTATTCTGGTTATGGTGTATTAGAATCAATTAAGAATAAAAAGAACTATATGGATACTTTCTTTGAAAACAGAATATTAAAATTATTTATTAGATTTTCTATAGCTATACTATTTTTCTTATTTCTTGATATATGTATAAATGAACCATATAGTCTAAAAACTATTTTACTTTCTTTTATTGGATATGAAGCAGTTGGTAATAGTAATTGGTTTATATTTGCTATATTTTGTATGTATTTTATAACTTTATTTGCATTTAAAATATGTAAAAACATCTTAAAATCTATAAATATTGTTACTATTTTATCATTTGTATATATATTATTTATCGTAGTAATGAATAAGGATAATCATTGGTGCAATACAATTTTATGTTATAGTATTGGTATGTATTTTTCTTATTATAAAGATAAAATATTATTATTTTTAAAAGATAACAAGAAATATTATTTAACACTTTTTATATTAATGGTATCATTTATATCTTTATATCTAATTTCAAGAATGCTTTATTATAGAATAATTAATCTTATATTATATAATTTAATTTCTATTTTATTTGTACTTATGATAGTATTTTTATCTTTTAAAGTATATATCGGTAATAAAATATTATATTTTTTAGGTAAAAATACATTTAACATTTATATACTTCAAAGAATTAGTTATATATTATTCAAAGAAGTAGGATTAAACGAGGTAAATGTATATTTATATTTTACTGTATCTATTATATTTACTTTGTTATTATCAATTATATTTGATAAAATAGTTAATACAGCATATAAATATTTATTAAAGGAGAAAGCATGAAAAATATATTAAAAAAGATTCTATCTTTTATAAATGGATTAATTCCTAAAAATAAAAATAAAATAGTTTTAGAAAGTTCACCAGATTTTTCTGATAACGCTAAAGCTATATATGATTATTTATTAAAAAAGGGTAAGAGAGATTATACTTTTGTTTGGTCAGTATATAATTATGAACGATATAAAAAATTAGAAACAAAAAAATTAAAGTTTATTACTAAAAAGAAAAAAATAAGATATTTTTATCATGTTTTTACTAGCAAATATGTATTTTTTGGTAATAGAGGTGTTATTGGAACTAATATAAAAAAACAAATAGTAGTTAATTTAACTCATGGATTACCATTTAAATGTTCAAAAGGTCTTATGCAAAAAGATGAAGACTTTACTTATGTATTAAGTAGTAGTGATAATGTTTCTCCTGCTATGGCTAGTGAATTCTATAGTAAGGTAAGTAAATGTCTTGTAACTGGTTTACCAAGAAATGATGTATTATTTTTAGAAAATAATGAAGTAAGTAGTATTACAAAAGGGTTTAGTAAGTTTATATTATGGCTTCCAACTTATAAAAAACATAAAGATTTAAATACTTCTGTTACTAAAAATTATAATCCAGTACCGCTTTTTAATAATGATGAATTAGAATCTTTAAATAAAGTATTAAAAGATAAAAATATATTGCTGATACTAAAATTTCATCCCGCCCAAGATTTATCAACTCTAAATAGTAGTTCACTTAGTAATATCTTTTTATGGAAAAATGATGAGTTAGTAGATAGAAATATAGATCTATATAAACTTATGAGTAAATCAGATGCTTTGATAACAGATTATTCATCTGTATTTGCTGATTACCTATTACTAGATAGGCCTATTGCATATATAGTAGATGATTATAAAGAATTTAAAGATAATAGGGGATTTTGCTTTGATGATATTGAAAAATTAACACCAGGAGACAAGATTAAAAATAAAGATGAATTTATAACTTTTGTTGATAAAATATCTAATAATATAGATTCTTATAAAGAAGATAGAAAAAGAGTTAGAGATTTCTATCATAAATATCAAGATGGTACTTCAACAAAAGTATTTGTCGACTATTTTGATTTGTAGGAGGGTTTATGAAAAACGAAATTAAATCCGGAGCTATACTTGGTTATCTAAATATATTTGCAACAATAATTGTAACACTTGTATATACTCCTATAATGCTTAATTTAGTTGGAAAGAGTGAATATGGATTATATTCTCTTGTTTCTTCTATAACTATGTATTTATCTGTGCTTGATATGGGATTTGGAAATGCTATGATTAGATTTTCATCAAAATCTCAAGCCAAAGGTGAAGATGACTCTAAAATAAATGGTATGTTTTTGCTTTTATATATAATAATTGGTATAGTAGCGTTTATTATAGGAATTATAATGGTTATTAATGTTGATGCTATATTTTCAGCATCACTTACAGAATCTGAACTAAATAAAGCTAAATTACTTATGTTTATAATGGTACTTAATATAGCACTTACATTTCCTCTTAGTACATTTACATCATATGCAATGGCACATGAAAAGTTTAAGTTTTTAAAATTATTAGCACTTTTAAAAACTATAGCAACGCCAGTGTTTACTTTACCATTACTTATGATAGGATATAAATCAGTAGCAATGGTACTTGTTACCGTATTAGTATCACTAAGTATTAATGTAATGATTATGATATATTCATTACTAAAATTAAGAATGAAAATTGATTTTAAATTAAAAAGTTTTGATACAGGTTTATTTAAAGAAATATCTGTTTATTCTTTTTATATATTTTTAAATTTAATAGTTGATCAAATATATAGAAATACTGATCAAGTTATACTAGGTGCTGTATCTGGTACTATAGTTGTTACTATTTACTCATTAGCAAGTCAAATAAATCAAATGAATACATTATTTTCTACTGCAATTAGCGGTTTGTTTTTGCCTAAGATAACTAAAACATTAGAAACTAAAGATGCTGATAAAAAATTATCAAATATATTTATAAAAGTATCTAGATTACAAATATATGTACTTCTTCTGTTTCTAACAGGATTTATTATATTTGGTAATACCTTTATTACATTATGGGTAGGCAAGGACTACATTGATGTTTATTATATTGTACTTTTACTAATAACACCATCCATAGTTCCACTTACTCAAAATATTTGTATATCAATAATTCAAGCTAAAAACAAGCATAAATTTAGATCTATTGTATATATTTTTGTTGCTGTATTAAACATAATAATAAGTATACCACTAGCTAAAACGTGGGGTGGAATTGGAGCTGCTATAGGAACAGCTCTAGCAACTATACTTGGACAAATTATAGTTATGAATATATATTATTATAAAGTGATAAATATAGATATTCCTACATATTGGAAAAATTTTACAAAAATATTATTACCTATATTAATAGTATCTATAATACTTAAATATTTAATTGCTAACATAACTTTAGGTTGGATTAAATTATTTATATTTGCATGTATATATGGAATCATATATTTAATATACATATATTTATTACTTGATAAAGATGAAAAAATATATATAAATGGTATTATAAAAAAAGTATTTAAAGCATAGTTATTATGCTTTTTTTATGTTATAATTATTAAGGTGATAAAATGAAGAAAAAGTGTGTTATAATACCATTTATAGTATTATTTATAGATCAATTAATTAAATATTTAATTACTAGTAATTTTTCTTTATACGAAGAAAAGATAATTATAAATAATTTTTTTAGTTTATTATATGTTAGAAATATAGGTGCTGGATTTAGTATACTAAGTGGTGAAGTTTTATTTTTAGCATTTATAAGTTTAGCAATAATTATAGGAATTATTTATTATTTAATAAAAGATAAAAATATAAAAAAGTTAGAATATATATTATATTTAATTTTAATAGGGGGAATACTTGGTAATTTAATTGATAGAGTAGTAAGAGGTTATGTAGTAGATTACCTATCATTTAACTTTTTTGGATATAGTTACCCAGTATTTAATTTTGCAGACATATGCATTGTAATATCTATATTAAGTATAATATTTTTAGGAATAAAGGATGATAAGAATGCAAATAAAAGTAAATGAAAGTGGTAAGAGAATTGATGTATTTTTACTTGATGAAATCTCATTATCTAGAAATCAAATACAAAAAGCAATTAAAAATAAACAAGTACTGGTTAATGGTGATGAAGTAAAAACTAATTATGTAGTTAAAGAAAATGATATAATAGATTTTAACTATGTAGAAGAGCCTATCGAAGTAAAGCCAAAGAAAATGGAACTTGATATTGTTTATGAAGATGATGATGTCATGGTAATAAATAAGAAAAATGGGGTAGTAGTCCATCCTGGTAATGGTAATTATACTGATACTTTAGTAAATGGTCTTATGTATTATACTGATAATTTATCTGAAAGTAGTTTTAGACCTGGTATTGTTCATAGAATAGATGCTTATACTACAGGACTAATTATGATTGCTAAAAACAGTTATGCTCATGATTTTTTAGCAGAACAATTAAAAAATAAAACCGTAACTAGAAAATATATTGCATTAGTATGGGGAGTTATAAATAATGATACAGGTACTATTGATGCTCCAATAGGTAGGAATAAAAAAGATAGAAAGAAAATGGCTGTTACCGATGAAAATTCAAAGAAAGCTGTTACTAACTTTAGAGTACTTGAAAGATATAAGAAAGCTACTTTAATAGAACTTAAACTAGAAACAGGTAGAACACATCAAATAAGAGTACATATGGAATATATAAATCATCCAGTAGTTAATGATCCTGTTTATGGTAATAAGAAAATTATAAATGATTTTGGACAATGTCTTCATGCCAAAGAATTAGGTTTTATTCACCCAACTACAAAAGAATATATGCATTTTGATAGTGAGTTACCTAGTGAATTTGTAGATATAATAAATATGTTTAAGGAGGAATAAATAAATGGAAGTAAATAAACTTGACGAAATAACAATTAAATTGCTTCATTATTTTATAGTAGAAAAGTCATATCAACCTATAATATTGCAAGGTGCTAAAAATGAAATATGGCTTGAGAATTTATCTAATGACTATAAAATAGTTAGAATTGTAACTAATTATATTCACAATAATGATCAAATGGATTTTGATTTATTTAGAACAAAACAAATAGTAAAGAAAATAAAGAAAAAAACATTATCTTTAAACATGAATACACTTAGTATATTTGTTAATATTGGAGATAATGTTTCTAAAGAAAAATACAGTGATACAGGGAATATATCATGTGTAGAAATAAAAGAAATAGAAGATTTAAAGAAATTTGATGTAGTGAAAGAATATTTCCCTGATATTTATAAAAAGACTAAATTTAGTGAAGAAGGAATAGAACTTTTTGAAAAGTTATCAATAGATATAAATAAAAAAGGAGAAAAAGAAGCTAAAAAGAATGAAGCAACTTTTCAAGAAAAAAAGCCATATGCTACTAATGCATTAATTATAATAAATACCATTTTATTTGTTATAACATGGTTATCAAGTAGTAGCTTTACTGATATAGATAATATAACTTTACTAAAATTTGGTGCTTTATATCCGTTTTATACTGTAAATGGTGAATATTATAGAATTATAACTTCTATGTTCTTACATGCTAATATAATACATTTTTTATTTAATATGTATGCATTATATGTAATAGGTACCCAAGTAGAAAATTTCTTTGGTACTAAAAAATTTATATTTATATACTTTATAAGTGGCATTACAGGATCACTACTTTCTATACCATTTTTAGGTAATAGTATAGCTGTTGGAGCTTCAGGAGCTATATTTGGATTACTAGGTTCATTATTGTATTTTGGATACTATTATAGAACATATTTAGGAAATGTTATTATAGCTCAAATATTACCAATAATAATTATTAATTTAATTATAGGATTGATGCCTGATATTGCAAATACAGCACATATAGGTGGTCTTGTTGGTGGCGTTTTAGCTAGTAGAATAGTAGGAGTTAGCAATAAAAGTGATAAAAGCGAAAGAATAAATGGAATAATAATGTTAAGCATTATTATTATATTCTTAATTTATATTGGTTTTATAAAATAATAAAGAGTCTAATTTAGACTCTTTATATTTTTCTGTATAATCCTATAGCTTTCCCTAATATAGTTACGTTAGGTAGTATAATTGGATCCATAAAATCATTTTCAGGTTGTAATCTTATATAACCATTTTCTTTATAAAATCTTTTTAAAGTAACTTCATTTTCATCTGTCATAGCAACTACGATATCACCATTTCTAGCGTCATTTCTGCGTTCTAGAATAACAATATCATCATCTAATATACCAGCATTAATCATACTTTCTCCACTTACATGTAGTGTAAATACTTCTTTGTTTTTAGGTATTAAATACGCTGGTAATGAAAAGAATTCGTTTGGTGTTTCAATAGCTTCTATAGGGCTTCCAGCAGTAACTTTACCAAGTAAAGGTACATCAACAACTAGTTCATTTTTATCTACATATTCATTTTCTACTAATAATTCAATTGTTCTATTTTTTGTATTTTCTTTTCTAATATATCCTTTATTTGCTAAATGATTTAAATGTGCTTGTACAGTAGCTGGGGATGAAACATTTATAGCTTTTCCAATTTCTCTTACAGTAGGTGGGTAACCATGACTAACTATATATTCTTTTACAAACTTAAGTGTATCACTTTGTCTTTTTGTTAGTTGTTCCATATATCCTCCTTAATCTTATAAATACATTTTAGCATACATATGTAAAGTTGTCAAACATTTGTTTGTAAAACGTATTGACACATACACTTGTTCGTGTTAATATTAATTTGCAAGGAGATGTTAGAATGAAAAAATTTATGGAAGAACACATTTTATTATTATTTATGGTATTTGTAGGAACTTTGACTTACATGGTAGGCTTAAGAGATAAAGAAGCTATGAAACAAGAAATTGATAATAATATAATTTATGTCGAAAAATAAAATATTTAATTACAACTTTTTATGATATAATTATCATAGTAGAGGTGTGATATGAACGATAGAATAATAAATAATATAAAGAGTTTATCAATTGATATGATTAACGAAGCTTCTTCTGGTCATCCAGGAATAGCTTTAGGAGCAACATCAATTATATATACTATATTTAGTAAATATCTTAATTATAGTGTAAAAGATGATAACTGGGTTAATAGAGATAGGTTTGTATTATCCGCTGGTCATGGTTCTGCTTTATTATATGCGACTATGTATATGGCAGGATATAATATATCACTAGATGATTTAAAAAAATTTAGAACATTAAATTCTAAAACTCCAGGTCATCCTGAATATGGAGTTACTCCAGGTGTTGAATGTACTACTGGTCCACTTGGACAAGGAATTGCTACATCTGTTGGTATGGCAATTAGTGAAAAAGTTTTAGAAAACAGATATAAAATAGATAATGGCAAATATACTACACCACTTGTAAACTACAAAGTATATACACTTGTAGGTGATGGTGACTTAATGGAGGGCGTAAGTTATGAAGCTTGTTCATTAGCCGGTAATTTGAAATTAGATAATTTAATAGTTTTATATGATTCTAATGGTATTACTTTAGATGGTGAACTAAAAAATAGTAATACTGAAAATATAAAAGAAAGATTTGAAGCCATGAATTGGCATTATGAATTAGCCAAATCTAATAAAGTTGATGATATATCTAAAGCTATAGATAAAGCTTCTAAATCTGGTAAACCAGCTATCATAGAAGTAAAAACAATAATAGGTGAAGGTTCATACTTAGAAGGAACTAATAAAGTTCATGGTGCTAAATTAGAAGAACATGACTTAGAATCAATTAAATTAAAGTTTAATTATCCAGAAGATAAATTTTATGTTGATAATGAAGCTAAAGAATATTTTACTAAAGAACTTTTTTCAAGAAGTATGAAAAAATATGAATTATGGGCTAGAAATTACCGTGAATATGTATCAAACACTTTTGGCGGAGATTATGATAAACTTAAATATTTAATTAGTAAAAATATAAGTGTTGATGTTTTAAGTCGCGATTTTCACTTAAAAGAAGATTTATTTGAAGCTACTAGAGTTACTAATGGTAGAATATTAAATGAATTAGTAGAGTTAGTACCTGATTTAATGATTGGTGGAAGTGCTGATTTAGCAAGTTCTACAAAAACTAATTTAGAACAATATAAAGATATAACGAGAGATAACTACAATGGTAAAAATATATGGTATGGTGTAAGAGAACATGGTATGGCAGCTATAATGAATGGTATTGCTTTATCAAATTTAAGACCTTTTGGTTCAACTTTCTTAAGTTTTTCTGATTATATGAAGCCATCAATTAGGTTAAGTGCTCTGATGAATATTCCCGTTACCTATATATTTACACATGATTCAATTAATGTTGGTGAAGATGGACCAACACATGAACCTATTGAACAGTTAGCAGCTCTTCGAAGCATACCAAATTTAAATGTTTATAGACCGGCTGACGCTAAAGAACTTATTGGTTCATGGCATCAAATACTTAATGGCACTGCTCCATCTGTTCTTATATTATCAAGAGTAAATACTAAACTTATTCCAACATCTAATCCTAAAGAAGTTAGTAGAGGAGCTTACTTAGTAAGAAAAGAAGCAGTAAAACTTCATGGTACTATAATTGCTACGGGGACTGAGGTTAATACAGCTTTAGAAATAGCTGAAGAATTATATAGTGCTTATAAACTTGATTTAAGAGTTGTTAGTATGCCATGCATGGAATTGTTTGATAAAGAAAGTGTTGAATACCAAAAAGCTTTAATACCAGAAGGATATAAAACTTTTGTAATAGAAGCGGGATCAAGTTTTGGTTGGGGCAAATTTGTATATAATAGTGACTATTTAATAACTTTAGATAGTTTTGGTAAAAGTGGGAAAACCGAAGATGTACTTAAATATATGAATTTTGATAAAGAAAGCATTAAGAAAAGGATTATTAATATGTATAAATAATCCTTTTTTGTTGTATTTTTAATTAAAATTTAGTAAAATATTTATAGAGAGGAATGATAACAGTGGGATTCTTTGGAGAATTAATACTAGCAATAGTATGTTTATTAGTTGGTGCTGTAATCGGATTTTTCTTAGCGCGTCATTATTTACAAAAATATATGCAAAAAAATCCGCCTATAAATGAACAAATGATAAGAGCTATGCTATCTAGCATGGGAAGAACACCAAGTCAAAAACAAGTTAATCAAACAATGAAAGCAATGACTAAATATATGTAGTCATTTTTTTCTTATATTAGCATAATATTTAGTGGTGATATTATGCTAATAAGCGAAATAGTAAATATTGTTAATGGAACAGTAGAAAGAAACTATAAAGACTCTAAAATTAAAAAAATAAGAATAAATTCTAGAGAAGTAAAGAAAGATGATATTTTCATATGTTTAAAAGGAAAATATAAAAATGGTAATGATTATATTTTAGAGAGTATTAAAAATAAAGCAAAAGCTATTATAACTGATGAAGATGTAAAATCTAATGATATTGTAGTTATTAAAGTTAAAGATACTTATGATAGCTTATTTAAACTATCTAAACATATCTTAAATACTAATCCTTTGAATATAATAGCTGTAACAGGCAGTATTGGTAAAACAACTACAAAGAATTTAATATATGAGATATTAAGTAAAAAGTATAAAGTATTAAAGAGTGAAAAAAATTATAATAATCATATAGGAATTCCTTTAACAATATTTAATCTTGATAAAACATATGACTTTTTAGTAGTTGAATTAGGTATGAATCATAAAGGGGAAATATCTAAATTATCTAAATTACTAAATCCAGATATTGGAATAATTACTAATATATCTAGTTCTCATATTGGTAATTTAGGTAGTATTAAAAACATATTAAAAGCTAAATTAGAAATATTAGATGGTTTAAATAATAAAAGATTGATAGTTAACGGCAAAAATAAATATTTAAATAAATTAAAATATAAAAATATAGATAAAATTGGTAGTGATGAATTAATTCCTTTTGGTATAAAAAGTGATATAGATAAAACTATATTTAAAGTTAGAATAAATGGAAATGTAGAAGAATTTATATTAAATGGACCATATAAACACCTAATACCTAATTTCTTAATTGCAATTAAAATAGGTATATTAAATAATATAAAAATAAATGATATTAAAGACGTATTAACTAATTTTACAAGTAAAAATAATAGGTTAGAAATAATAAGAGATAAAAATATAGTTATAAATGATACTTATAATTCTAGTTATGAATCACTTATGGGAATAGTAGATATAATTAAAAATTATAAAAATAAAGTATTTATATTAGGCGATATTTTAGAACTTGGCAAATATAGTAAAAAAATACATAAAAAAATAAATAATGAATTAAGTAAAATAAATGATTTAGAAGTAATTACAGTTGGCAATTATTCTAAGTACATTAAAGGCGAACATTTTTGTAATTATAAAGAATTAATAAATTTTTCTAAACCTATTAATAGTTCAAGAGATTATATAGCAAAAGAAAAAGATAATTATGAGCGTTAATGCTTTTAATCATCTTTTTTATTTATCTAGCAAAAGTTACAAACTTTTTGATTTTCTTCTTGAATTTTTCTTAGATAAATTTTTTTCATAATCAATAATGTTATTAAAATCAGTATATAATCTTTCTAACATATCCATTTCGTTTAT
>OJAW01001108.1_pt1 | contig 16474 bp, 19 predicted proteins | sample 1589151 | NCBI WGS metagenome assembly OJAW01 (sample SAMN03283290) | human gut metagenome | biome: human-associated habitat; material: feces | host: Homo sapiens | place: Peru | collected 2012
CTCCCTTACAGCCACAGTCCGAGCGTTAGAAGCGTCGCAGGCAATGGGTAGGGCTTCGGCAGACCGCCGGAGGGGTGCAAGTCCCATGAGGTTACGCTAATAGCCGTCCGATTAAAGCCTATGTTACAAATTGACTTTTGACCCATTTAGAAAGGGGGACGACAAATTGAACAATAACGACGTGCCGATTTGGGAAAAGTACACTCTTACCATAGAAGAAGCCGCAAAATATTTCCGTATCGGAGAAAGCAAGCTGCGGAAACTGGCAGAAGAAAATCCCGTCCCGGACTGGGTAATGATGAACGGAAACCGTATTCAGATTAAGCGTAAGCAGTTTGAAAAAATGATTGATACGGTGGACGCAATCTGATAGTGAAATCGAGCCTTGAATGTGGTACAATGTAGTCAAGCATATCAAGGCTCTTTCCATTATGGAAAGGAGCATAACGATGTCGGAAAAAAGACGGGATAATAAAAATCGTATTCTCCGCACCGGAGAGAGCCAGAGAAAAGACGGGAGATATGCCTACAAATATATAGATACCTTTGGAAAACCGCAGTTTGTGTATTCTTGGAAGTTAGTACCTACGGACAAAACCCCGGCAGGAAAACGCGACGATATAGCGTTGAGGGAAAAAGAGAAAGAAATCCAAAAAGACCTTGACGACGGTATCGACCATATCGGAAAGAAAATGACGGTCTGCCAACTCTACGCAAAGCAGATACGCCACTGGGCAAATGTGCGGCATGGTACAAAGCAGGGGCGAAAACAGCTCATGCGGATTTTGCAGGAGGATAAACTTGGAGCCTGCCGGATTGAAAATGTGAAGCTCTCCGACGCAAAGGAATGGGCATTACGCATGAAAGAAAAAGGTTACGGCTTCAAGACTATCAACAACCACAAGCGTTCCTTAAAGGCTGCTTTTTACACAGCCATACAGGACGATTGTATTCGTAAAAATCCATTTGACTTCCAGTTGAACACAGTCCTTGAAGATGATACGGAACCAAAGGAACCTCTATCCCCTACGCAGGAAGCGGCTTTTCTGTCCTTTGTGCAGCATGATAAAGTCTATCAGAAATACTACGACGAGATTATCATACTGTTAGGGACAGGGCTTCGCATTTCGGAACTCTGCGGACTGACGGAAGCTGACATTGACTTAGACAAACAGCTTATCAATGTAGACCACCAACTTTTGAAGATTGCAGACGTGGGTTACTATGTGGAAACGCCTAAGACGAAAAGCGGCAATCGGGTTATTCCTATGAGTGAAAAAGTGTTGGAAGCATTTCAACGGGTGCTGAACAAACGGAAATATGCACAGCCTGTTATTTTAGAGGGCTACACAAAGTTTCTGTTTCTTAACCGGAACGGCTTGCCAAAAGTGGCAGTCAACTATGAAAGTATGTTCCGGGGGCTTGTAAGGAAATACACAAAAACGCAAAAGGTAGCATTGCCAAAGGTAATGACACCGCACACCTTACGCCACACATTCTGCACCACGTTAGCAAATGCAGGAATGAACCCAAAGGCATTGCAGTACATCATGGGACATTCCAACATCAATATGACGCTGAACTATTACGCGCATACGACTTCCGAAACGTCGATAACAGAAATGAAGCGGCTGATTGCATAAGTAGTAAACGGAGAATTTACTACTCCACATACTACTTTTGAACACCAAAACATACGGGGATATAAGAAGATTTGAGAATATCTTCCATAACAAAAAATGCCGGAAAAGCCTGTAACAATAGGCTATACCGGCATATAAGAACTTTTGAAAAGATAGTCAAAAATTACTTTGTGATTTATGATACACCTCTCTGTAAAGTGCATCCCGGACATCGACAAACTCCTCTCCGGAAAGCAGTCCCTGTGAGGAAACGATCCTTAACTCTATCGGATTTTTTTCTTTAGAATAGGCTGGCTGCATATATGGATAATCATTGACGCTAAAGCCGTTTCGTTTGTAAAATCCGATCCTGCGCTTAGCCATCTCCGTGACCGGCAGCTCCACCTCCAGGCAGATTCTTCCCGGAAACAGATTTTTCATCTCATCAAGAAGCTTCGCTCCTGCTCCGTGATTGCGGCAGTCTGCATCTACCGCCAGATGCTCTATATACAAAAAATCATCGAATTTCCAGACCGAAATGAATCCCTGTATTCTTTCTTTTATAATAAATGTATATATGTCATATTTCTTATTTAAAAGCAGCTTTTTCTGCTCTTCATAAGTCCGGTACTCATCCGATGGGAAGCTATTTTCCATAATGGAAAATACCCGGTCAAATTCGTCCGTATGCATCTTTCTTATCATGATACAATGCTTAACATATCTTCCTTTCCGTTTAGGATAGCCTCTGCTAACTCTTCTCCCTCATACCTTAGTTTCAGAGAAAAAAAGTCTGAAGATGTATCCAACAGTTTGAAAAATATCTTATCTCCTTTCCAGATTGGCAGCTGATATACCGCCTTTTTGTCCACCCATTCTAGCACACCTTCATCACAATCTGCAAGCTCGCCACAAAATGAACGGGATGTATACAAAAACATATACTCCGTATGAAACTGATCGGACATAAACGTGATAATTCCGCGAAACTCCCAGTCTGTCAATGTCAGTCCGGTCTCTTCCCTGACCTCTCTTAACAGGCACTCCTCCGGTGTCTCATCCTCTTCCAGATGTCCGCCAATCCCAATCCATTTATCCTTATTGATATCATGTTCTTTTTTTACCCTGTGAAGCATCAGATAGCGGTCATCCTTTTCTATATAGCACAGAGTCGTAAGATTTCTGTCCATTTTTTTACCTCATTATGTTTTGTATTGGTCAATTCATTGCTGTAATAATTCCAGTTTGATATCAGCCAGTCTATATCTGTCATTAGTCTGAATTAGCATCAACTAATTTATTTTTATATCGATCAATTTGCACTTTCCAATTTTATTTCATAGCCTTCATATTTTACTTCCAGCCATTTTTTTATAATTGCAAAGTGTTCCTGAAAATCGGAAGATTCGACATCAGCATCCGTTCGCAGTAAAATCACCTTTTTCTGTACCGGCTCTCCGTTTTTATCCAGTTCATCCAGCTGTCCTACAGACACAGAATCAATTTCCGGACAAAGGACATTCAACTCATCTGACAATGCCTTGACGGAAACCGACGTATCAAATCCCGTCAACGTGTTTTCATCTTTTGAAGCATCATGTACCATGAGATACGCAACAAGAACACTCGGAATGATCATGATAATGGAATTTCGGATCAATAAACGTTTCATCCTCTTTGCCCGCTTAGCATCCACTTCTTTTACCTTTGGCACACCCAGGATGATCAAAATGATCACAGCTGACAGATATATAAAATAAGTATTGGCAGCAAACAGATATCCTGCTCCCAAAAGCATCCTCCATTGTCTATTCGCAATACTGTAACCGCAAGTGCAAAGAGGCGGCATAAGTGCGGTTGCGATTGCCACACCCGGAATAACATTGGATTTTTCTTTTCTGGTCACACCGATAATTCCCGCCACACCACCGCATATTGCGATCAATACATCCCAAATGGTCGGCTGTGTCCTTGCTAAAAGCTCTGACGTGGCATCAGAAAGCGGCGATATCGTAAAATAAAGCGTCGATGCACAAAGACTGATCAGAACCTGCATGGCAAATCCTAGTACAGAACGCACACTCAGCGCAGAATCGGAGGTGGCTGTGCCATATGCAAAAGCATGTATGGTTCCCATCAATGGTGAAATCAGCATGGCGCCGATGATGACAGCCGTGGAATTGACGTTTAGTCCAATGGAAGCGATCAGGATAGCCAGTACCAGAAGACACATATTGGTTCCTGTCACTCTTCCTCCACCAATGAGACTTTCCCGGATCTGTTCACGCGTTGCAACGTCCTTCCTGATGGAAAACATTTCATGAAAAATCTCCTTTAATGAAATCTTTTTGTCCCCATTTGGATCCATGGTTTCCGACAGCGCCTTACGGATTTCCGTTTTTCCCGCCAACAGTTCTTCATGCAGTTCTTCTTTTTCCTTTTTACGCTCTTCCTTATTCATGTGTCTTGAAAACTCCTTTGTATCATTATCCGTATGATATGTATCCACTACAGTACTTTCTCACACTTTTTCGGTCTTTTCAATGCTTTATCATGGAATTTCCGACCTTTCTCTGCAGCCAGACATGCCATTGATCCCGAGCTGACAGATCAGGTCGACATAACAAGTAAACATAATTTGACAAAATTCCCTATATAAGCTTAAAATAAAGCAAAGGAGACGCATATGATTCCATTTAATCGTATCAATAAAAAAAGGAAATTAAATATTGTTTTTTCAATTATACTTTTATCCGGAATACTTTTTTCAACCTTCTCTCCGATGACCGTTCAGGCAACCGAGATTGAAGCCACTATCTCCGATCTGGAAATACAGCAGAAAGAAACTCAGGATGCATTAAAAAAACTGTCAGAGCAAAAGGAGGCCTCCAAGGACAATGTGGATGAGCTTGCCGGACAGTCAAAGGATCTGCAGAAGATGTATCAGAACTATGCCTCCATGATGAATTCCATCAACGGAGAAATCTCGGATGTACAAAGTTCCCTGCAGGAAACTTCCCAATCCATAGTTTCCCTCAACAATGAACTGATACAGGCTCAGGCAGATGAAAAGCTTATCTATGAGAATCTGAAAAAATGTCTGCAGGCTTCTTATGAAAATGGCAGCCGCGATTCATTGATCATGCTTTTGTACAACAGCTCATCCATCAAGGATTTCCTGACAAAGGCGCAATATGTCACAGCGTTTTTACAATATGAACAGGATCTGATCACTTCCTATCAGAATATCCAGAGCAGGATCTCTGAAAAGGCACAAAAGCTTGAAGAAAAACAGACAGAGCTTGACTCCTACCAAAACGAGCTGGATCAGAAGCAGTCAGAGCTCGCAGATCTGACACAAAAGGTGCAGGGAGAGCTGTCCGATACCAACGACGAGCTTGCCAGCGAAAATGAAAAACTGAAAGACTACGATAATCAGATCAAGCTTTTGGATAAAAAAATGTCCGGACTGCAGGCCGCTCAGGCTGCGGCTCAGGCCGAGCTGGCACAGAAAATTGCCAAACAACAGGCTGAAATGGCCGCAAAGGGACAAAAGGAAGATTTTTCGGGTTCCTATACTGCTTCTGCTTCCGAGCTGGAATGGCTCGCCGCAACCATACAGGCCGAGGCAGATGGCGAATCCTACACCGGAAAGTTAGCCGTAGGTACCGTTATTATGAACCGCGTCAAAAGCTCTGTTTTCCCCAACAGCATCGTTGGCGTCATCACGCAGACCAACCAGTTTGCTTCATACCGCTCCGGCAAGGTCGAACTCATCATTGCCAAGGGTCCGAACAGTACCTGTATACAGGCTGCACAAGAGGTTTTAAACGGAGCAAGCGTGGGCGACTATCTGTTTTTCATGACAAAATATTATGCTGACTATTACAACATTGCCGAATACAACATGATCGGCAACCACGCATTTTTCTATCGTTGGGTTACCAAAGAGCCGGCACCTGCAGATAATGCTGCCGATAACACCGAACCGACCACAGATACAAATAATCCGGAGGACTCATCCACACAGGAAAATCCCCCGGAAAATACAACCGATACTTCAACACCTGACGATTCCATAACCACAGAAGCTGCAGAACCTGAAGCCTGATCTTTATTGTTCACTTTTGCAAATACCAAGTGCACGATTTCCAAAATGAATCACACAGGGGTGCTTTATGAGCACCTCTGAAAGATACATCTGCTGCAAAGCCTCTCTTTGCTCATCACTAAGCGCTTCGCTATATACCTGATTTTCATAATCAATTAAAACAACCCCCATATAACCGGTCAGCCAGAACAATGGAGATTCATCCTTGGGAATCTGATTCCAGATTTCGTTTCCCAAATGGTCAATCATTGTTTTTAAATGACTGGAAGCACATGCTTCTATTTCTCCATCCGGATATAAAATTGCTGCGCACATGGTTGTATGCTGTTGTTTTTTGATCGCTATATAATCTGAAACAGTCATGCAGCTCTCCCGATCATAAAATAAATATCCTGTAATCTCTTATTCTTCATCATATGAAAATTCAACATACGAAATATTGCTGTAAGGAATAGCCAAGATGCTGTTAAAATTTGTCTGGGTGGTAATCTGTCCCTGGTTGTTGATATAACTGTTGCATGTGTGCTTGCTAAAAGTCACATAGCCAACATCCATCTTATCCAGCTTTAATTCAACTACGGTATCACTACTCCCCTTTGTAGTATGTGCACGGTGGATTGCAGTCCCATCCAAAAGACCGATGGTAACAATATGCATTCCCTCATGCACCTTCATCAATAATTCAAATACTTCCTGTAACATAATCATACCCTCTTTTTACATAGTCATTAAAAATATTTCCCACATTCTGTGTAAAGTATAGCACAACTTTTTTCAATAAGCATCATATATTAAAATAAGTTTATGAAAATCAGTGAAAATAAGGTTCTTTATGGCAATCCACTTCATTCTGATCGTCGGACATCAAAATAAAACCCGCAACTATGTGCAGGCAGTTCGCTTTTTGGGCTATTATCCCATTGTCACAGACACTTTGGAATTGCTAAATGACGCAATCCCTGATCAGTCATCTGCACTTCCGCTTCTTTCTTTTGCAGATGCCCTGATTTTGCCGGGCGGTGGCGATATCTCTCCTTATTATCTTCATGAAGAAAATAAAGGAAGTCATAATATCGATGAAAAGCTTGATCTTGTACAGCTTTCCTATCTTGATTATTTTATAAAAAAGAAAAAGCCCGTCATCGGCATCTGCAAGGGTATGCAATTGATCAACATCGCATTCGGCGGTACTCTGCTGCAGAACATGTCTCCAGACAGGCTGTTGCTGCATCAGGCCCAGAACGGCTTTGACAATTATCATAGCTGCAACTACGAACTCTTCGAAGGTTATCCTATGTTAACTTCTATCTTTGATAACTGTACTCCGGGATACATTAACAGTGCCCACCATCAATGTATCCTGAAAACGGCACCCGGACTTTATCCGTTTATGCATGCTTCCGACGGAACAATTGAAGGTTTTATCCATATAGAGCTGCCAATTCTCGGGCTGCAGTGGCATCCGGAACGAAAGCTGTGTCCGGATGGTAATTATCTGAAAATATATCTGTACCGCTTATTAAAATATGCAGAGTAGCTGTATGATCATTCTGATACAAGGTGTGTTCCGGCATGTGTGCATTGATACAATCATTCCGAAGCAACGCTATCAGCCATGCACTTCGTAATTTCATTTACAATCTCCCGGATCTGTTTATGATGACAGTCAACAGTGATCATACTGTATTTCTCATACAAGGGAACACGCTCCTGATACAGGTCAAGCAAACTCTGTCCGTTTTGTATAACCACACCACGTTCATTCAGATCTCCAAGCCTGTCACAAAGCTCTTCATACGGAAGAGAAAGATATACAACCGTACTGCACTCCGCAAAATGCTTCATTGCCTTCTCTCCATATACGGCACTTCCTCCGGTAGCAAGAACAGTATTTTTTATATCAATCTGAGCATTTATCCGATCCTCGATTTCAATGAAACCGTCAATACCTTCCTGCTCAATAATTTCATGCAGCAGCCTTTTTTCTTTTTCCTGGATGATCAAATCCGAATCAACAAACTGATAACCCAATTTTTTTGCTAAAACAACTCCTACCGTACTTTTACCGACCCCCGGCATACCAATCAATATAATATTACTCATAATGTTTCCAAAGCCTCCACTAAAAATTTCCATACTCGCTGTACAGATGATATGCTAAGCCGCTCTCTGGTCGTATGAATATCAAGAATATCCGGTCCGACCGACACACAGTCAAGTCCCGGCTTTTTCGATGCTAAAATACCGCATTCCAGTCCGGCATGTATGGATAAAACCTCCGGCAGTTTACCATACTGCTTTTCATACACTCTTACCAGATGTTCACGCAAGGAAGAATCTGCTTTGTATTCCCACGCCGGATAGTCACCGCCCAGCTCATAGGTTCCTTCATATTTATCTATGATTTCACATACTTTATCACAGAGTTCCTTCTTTTCTGCAGAGACACTGCTTCTTAAAGAAAAATCAAAATGAATACCGTCTGCTTCACCTTTCATAATGCCCAGATTCAGGGAGGTCTGCGGAAGCTCCGGCATTTCTGTGCACATGCTTTGGACACCGTTTGGAACCTCGCAGAGAAGGTCAATGATCTGCCTTGTACGCTCTTTTGAAAAGAGCAGGATTTCTTTTTTTGTATTCTGCAAGCAGCTTTGCATATCGTTTCGATCAGCTGGCTCGACTTCACTGCATTTAATATATCCATCAGGATCTGTGGCTCCATATTGCTTTCTAAAATCCTCATGTAGCTTATCAATGTATGCTTTAATCTGATCCTTCCTCTCTTTTGATACAGCAATCAAAGCTTTTGCATAAATCGGGATTGCATTATCCTTGGTTCCACCCTCTAAATCCATCATCATAAACGGACAATCCATTGCCCACAGGCCGTGTAATACACTGCCAATCACCTTACAGGCATTGGCACTATGACGGATGATCTCGGTTCCCGAATGTCCACCGGCAAGGCCACCGACTTCAATGCAATATAAAAGTTCATTTTCTGTCAGGGAAAATTTTTCTCCTGCTTCCATGTCCGCATGAACCCGCATACCGCCGGCACAGGCAACGACAAACTCTCCTTCATCTTCCGAATCCAGATTGAGCATACGGTTGGCTCTGCAGACAGACAGGTCAATTCCCGTTGCTCCTTCCATACCAACCTCTTCTTCGGTTGTCACAACCAGCTCGATACGTGGCAGGCTCAAGGTATCATCATCTAAAAGCGCCAATCCGTAAGCAACGGCAATGCCGTCATCGCCTCCCAGACTGGTACCTTTGGCATAGATATAATCGCCATCTATAGCAAGCTGCAGTCCTTCTTTCTGCATATCAATCCGGATGCCGTCATCCTTTACGGTGACCATATCCATATGTCCCTGTATCATGATCGGTTCAAGCTCTTCTTTGCCGGCTGATGCTTCTTTTATGATGATCACGTTGTAAAATTGATCCTGATAGGCCTCCAGCCCATGCGCTTTGGCAAAATCCATCAGATAGTTGCTGATGGCTTCACAGTGATAGGATGGATGAGGTATCCGGCATATTTGTTCAAAGTAGTGGAATACTTTTTGAGGTTGATATTTTTCCAGCATGGTTGGTTCCTTTCTTAGATTGTTCTATTATAATTTGTTTTATTATTTTGGGATTTTATAATTTTTGTCTTTTGTTTTTTTTTTACTTTATTTTTTAGTTTTATCATTGGGAACTTTATCAATCACAATTCTATCGTTCGTGGTTTTATCGTTCGTGATTTTATCGTTCGTGATTTTATCGTTCGTGGAGGACGGAAATTTTAGATGGTATCCTGCCTGCAGATGGGACATTCGTTGATAAGATTCTCTAAATATTCTGCGTAAGATCCTTTCCGTCGAACGCACACGGCGCATAAAAGACATCCTGTCTTGATGCGCCTTTCGCGACATCCATGTCGCGAATTGCTGAAATTGGAGCAGAATATTAAGAGAAACTAATCAACTGCTGTCAATCCATTCTGTAGGCAGAATACCATCTAAAATTTCCTGTGTACTGACAGTCTGCTAAAACTTCCATTAAAGTCTTTCTTTCAAACGCGGAGGCATGAAACATTTATCACTTCCGTTACCAATATGGTATATGGAGTTCTGGCAGATACAGGTATTTTTCCAAATTTTGACGAAAGATGTATTAGATGTACTTATTATTTTGCCCAGTTTCAGCAATTCGCAGCAAGGATGCTGCGAAAGGTGCGCTCGGACATAGATGTCCATGCGCACCGCTTGCGTCCGTCAATCAAACATCTTCCGCAAAATAATTAGCACATCTTATACATCGCAGTCCATTTGGAAAAATACCTGTATCTGCCAGAACTCCCCACACCAAATCCCAACAAAAGCAAAAACGCAGTGCCTCGCGACACTGCGTCTATTATCTCACATAACCATATAATTATGCAATTTTAGTTTTTGCAAGCTCTGCCAAAGCTTTAAATCCTTCAGCATCGTTTACTGCCATTTCTGCAAGCATTTTTCTGTTGATTTCAACTTCTGCTAATTTTAAACCGTACATAAATTTGCTGTAGCTTAAGCCGTTTAATCTTGCTGCTGCATTGATACGTGCGATCCATAACTGTCTCATCTGACGTTTTCTCTGTTTACGTCCTGCATAAGAAGATGTTAATGCTCTCATTACAGACTGTTTTGCAACTCTGTACTGATTAGATCTTGCTCCTCTGTATCCTTTAGCCAGCTTTAATACTCTGTTATGTTTCTTTTTTGCGTTTAAACCGCCTTTAATTCTTGCCATTTTTTCTTCCTCCTAACCAATCATTAAATGTAAGGTAAAATCTTTTTCATGTTCTTTACGTTTGTTGCATCTGTCATAGCCGGTTTTCTAAGATTTCTCTTAGTCTTAGCTGACTTTTTGGTTAAGATGTGACGTTTATAAGCTTTATTTCTTTTTAATTTTCCGGTTCCTGTAATTTTGAAACGTTTTGCTGCAGATCTGTTTGTTTTAATTTTTGGCATCTTAATTCCCTCCTGGTTTTGTATCTATTTTAACTGCATTTCATACTCAGTTAAAAACAAATTAACGTTTTTCAGCAAGTACCATCGTCATGCTTCTTCCTTCTACTTTTGCAGGCTTTTCAACAACCGCAATTTCTGAAAGCCCTTCCGCAAAGTCCTCAAGGATATGCTTGCTGCTGTTCATATGTGCCATCTCACGCCCACGGAAACGAAGTGTGATCTTAACCTTGTCTCCTTTGGTAATGAATTTTTTAGCCGCGTTCATTTTGGTATTCAGGTCATTGGTATCAATATTGGGAGATAAACGGATTTCCTTGACCTCAACTGTCTTCTGCTTTTTCTTTGCTTCTTTTTCCCTTCTGGCCTGCTCATATTTGTATTTGCTGTAATCAACAATCTTGCAAACCGGGGGCTTTGCATTCGGAGCAATTTTTACTAAATCAAGCCCTGCTTCTTCGGCTTTCTGTAAAGCATCCCTTGCAGACATGATGCCTAACTGTTCCCCGTCTTCCGAAACCACTCGTACTTCCTTGTCTCTAATCTGTTCGTTAATGAATAAATCGTTAATGGTTTTGTACCTCCATAAAGAATTCAGCCGATAGTTTGCGCGACTTCCACCCGCACAAAAAAAGGTGGATATATACATATCCACCTCTGACAAACATAAACTACCGGATAAAATGTCTGACACCTGAAGCCCAATTGCCGCAGGGTGAGAGTGGATACTCTGCTTTCTCGTGTTTTCACACATCAACTATAATATCATGGCATAAACATCATGTCAACTGTTTTTATTATATTCCGGAAATTCCGAAAATTTCCGGTAATTTCCAAAATTCATCCGTAATTTATCCGAAATCCATCAAATTCTGCATATTACGATACTTCTGAAAATTTCGAAATGTCTTTCGGATACCTGATCATTTGCAGCTTTCGCACTCAAAGGTTCCGCAAAGGGTATCACGGCATTCGATTGCTCTGGTTCCCTCAATGTTCACACGGTCCGCATGACATTTGTAATTGGAGTTATATTTGCACTTTGAAGCCTCACAGTCAATGCTGATCGTCTGGCAGGGATGATCGAGTGCGCTGGTATAGCAGTCGCAGTTTTCACGGCGGAACGAATCGCACCTTGTCTCGTTTTCCTTTACTGCAGAAGCGCCACCCACCATGATATCGCCTTTACAGCAGCTTCTCTCCTTATTGTATCCGCAAGTAATAACACCACATGTTAATTGTGCCATAAAAAAGCCTCCTTTAAATATGTTATTGATACTTTTTTATTATTGGCACAATACGTTTTTTTATACTTTTATTTTTATTGCTTCTTTTTCTGATTCCTGTGCTTCTAAAAGCGCGATCCGGCGAAAACCAAACATCCCGGCAAGAATGGAATTAGGAAAAACCATAATGGCATCATTGTATTTTGTAACGGTATCATTGTAAAACTGTCTTGCTTTACTGATCTTATCCTCGGTCTCCGACAATTCCTTCTGCAACTGTAAAAAGTTAGCATTGGCTTTCAAATCCGGATACTGTTCCCCGACAGCAAAAATCCGGCTGGTCAGTTTTCCAAGCTTTTCTGATGCCTGATAAGAGGTTGTAATATCTTCTGCCGACAATATCTGCGTCCTTAATTGTGTAACGCTTTTCAATGTCTCTTGTTCATAACGCGCATATCCCTTTGTTGCTTCAAGAATATTAGGAATCAGATCCGCTCTCCGTTTTAACTGCACATCAATTTGCGCTGCCTGATTTTCAACTCGGTTTTTTATTACTACCAGACTATTATAACCTTTTACCACAAATATTCCAATCAATCCTGTCACAACAACAATTCCAATTATCCAGAACATCATATTTCTGCTCTCCTTTTCATGATTTCTTCCACAATCTTTTTATTTTCTTCCAACACAACTGCATAAATCAGGTAATCATCCCACAACACCAGCGCATCCTTTTCCACTTCACTCAGGTTGGAATAATCATGAATAAAATTTTTCATTCCAAAAATATATTCCGTGTAAATCTCACCGGTTTCCGTTCTCTTATACGGTGACTGCTCCCGTATCCGTCCCTGTCCGAATTTCATATACAAGACAGGAAAGAGAAAAAGCAGAAGAAATGTGCAATCCATGACAACCACAAGTGTCAGCTTCCACAAATAATCCGGATCGGTAAGCATCTGCTTACTAAATGCTCCAAAAGCCCGATTTCCATCCAGCCCATCCAGCACTTCCTGTTGAATATCTCCGAGCACAAACACTGCCTGTGGAATTTTTTCAAACTGCTCCTGCGACATGGTATCCCGAAGTCTTTCCTTCAGCATTCCCATAGAGACTGCCAAGCAGAAAACAATCAATGTAACAAGCCAGAGCAATACCATCTTGCTTTCTTTTTTAGTTGTTTTCTCAATGTCCTTTTTGTTCCGAAAACGCTCCGTGATCCATCCTGCCTCTTTTACTTCCGAAACAGTCTGTTGTTCCCACGCCCACACAACCTGCTCCTGCTTCCAGTCGCCTTTTTGCAGATGCCCAATCAGATACCGGTCACTTTCCTGCAATCCAGCATTCCGAAAATCCAGCCCGTTTATCCTTTCATACCCATCCTCTGTCTGCCGGATCAATCCAAGCATTTCATAATGCAGGATACAGGCCGCCATATCCTTGTCTGTCTCGATACGCAGATCTTCCAGCATACTGATGGCACCGGGCGAAACCTCTTCAAGCTTATCCCGGTAATAATCCAGATTATCCATCGTGATAAACGAACTGTTTTCCATTACCTGTTTTTTCTGACCCTGCAGTCTGACATATATCATATAAAAAGGAATAATCCCCAGCATGGCTGAGCAAAAAACGAGCAGGAACATAATACAGATCACGCCGGTCACAAAGTTATCCTTATTTAACTGCGCAATGTTTGCCGGTCCGCCCCATATCAACAGTACGACCATAATTGCCGGGAAAATAAGGAAGCTTCTTTTCTGCTGTTGTCGGATTTCGTTTAGCTTTTCCGTCTGAAAAACTTTTTTCTTCATTCTCATTTTTGTCACTTTGCAAGCTTAGAAATTTATAAGTTTAAAGATTTATAAGATTAAACATCATCATTTTCAATTTACAACTTTTTCATAGCTGTGAAAACACAGTCGCGAGAAATCATTTTCATGGACTGGTATTGTTTTTCAAATATTATTAATATTGTAGCAGTGATATATAAATGTCATATTTTTATTCTGTAAAATGGATGTAAAATTGTTGTTTCCCTGCTTATTTTCCCAGTTTTTCTACCTCCCATGAGCTTTATTCTCATTTTTCTTACTATTTGCCCGCTACTTCTGTCTTCCGTTGGGTTTTTATTTCACTTTTCTTGCTTTTTGCCCGCTCTTCTGATTATCTCAGGGTTTTATTTTCATTTTTCTCTCTATTTGCCCTGCCCATCGGTCCTCATCCTAGCTTTATCCCCACTTCCCCATTTTCAACTCAACATAAAATAAATTACCCCATACTACTAAAACACCCCTTCCACCAGACTTTCATCTAGCAAAAGGGGGTATCATTACAACATTATAATGTTCTATTTCTCACTACGTCTCATTACAGCATCAAGAATGTCACTACAACAGTAACCGCAGCAAAAAACTACAACAGCAATAACAGCATCAAGAAATTCACAACAACAACCGCAGTAAGAAATCTACAACAACAATAACTACATCAAGAAATCCACAACAACAGCAACCGCAGTAAGAAATCCAAAACAGCAGTAATCGCATCAAAAACGCAACAATATCATCATCAGGATATCATCATAAACACCACATCAATAAGATGCCCTCGTAAATCAACATATCTTATTTTTTCTTCATACTACGTTCCACAATCTTTCCCCGGATCAAAACCGCAATGGCAGCAACAACAGCCAATGCAGTCACAATCCAGATATAAACAGGAACATTCTTGATATTGTAGCAGCGCACCTCAATCCACATCCGATTGACTGCCGCATTTTCTTCGGTATCAAAATACCTCATGATGGCACTACGGTTCATCACATCATCAGACGGATACTGAGCACCCAGCTGTCTTTCTGCCTGCTCTCGGTCAGTGATCAACACATAGTCAGGATCATCCGCATCCCCGGAAAAGAAATATCCAAGCGGATATTCCATCATATTTTTCGCATCTAATTCATCATCTGATTCATCATCTGCGTCAATCCCCTCTACTGTTTCCAGTGTATCAACCTTACCCGTATTTTCCACAGTTTCGGATGGATTCTCATCTTCGGACAGATCCACATCTTCGTCCACACCATAATTATAATCCAGATAATCAAACACTGTATTGTCATCTCCCCCGGAAATAACAGAGGTATATCCAATGTAATACATGTTCCTGACAGCATTGTCCGGTCTGGAAATAAAGTTGATAAATGCCTCGGCGGCCTGCTGTTTTTCAGTATCATCCCGTATGCCTTTTTTGAGCATGACCCAGCCGTCAAAATACAGATTGGTGCTTTCCTTTGGCACAGCAAAATTCAGGTAAAAATCATCCTCTTCAGCCTGATCCATGGTATAGACGGCATCGCCGGACCACTGGTATCCGGCTACCACTCTTCCGGACATCATGTCTGCTTTACCACTGTCTGTCTCAAAGGAATAGACATTATCACGGGATTTCTGAAGGTACTCAAGCGCTTTCTCCAGGGTTTCCGGCGACAGGTCATTCATTTCCTCTACCAGTCTCCGGCTGTAATCAGGAGCATTGATAAAGGAATCCGAGGTCAGCAGATCTTCTTTTATAGCACCGACTGCAGCAAAATACGCGTCCCTGACATTATCCTTGATCGTAACACGACGGAAATATTTATCATTGGTCAGAATATTCCAGGTAGAAGCATCCTCCCTGCTTACTATCTGTGGATTGTATACAATACCGGTAACACCCCACATATATCCTGCTGCGTATTTACTCCATGCTTCACCGTTGATCTCATTGGTCTCAAATGTATTTCTGATAAAAGGTGATACGCCCTTTATATAGTAATTTTCATCAATGCTTTCATCAAAAAAAGCATCGGAAAACGGAACCAGCTGATTCTCGGCCATCAGCTTCATGATCATATATTCCGAAGGACATACAATATCATATTCATTTCCCAGCGACAGCATATTGTAAAGCTCCTCATTGGTACCGAAGCAACTGTATTCCACCTTCACCTTCCGGTGATAGGTATCATAATACCATTGCTCAAAATCCTTGTACAACGGATTTACGCCAATGATATCTCCCTCCGGAAGTTCGATCGTCTCATCATCATCCCATCCGCCTTCATCTATATATTCTTCCCAGTTGCAGACACGCAATGTCACAACATCGTCATCTTTGGCTGCAACATCGTAAAGTCCGGTACAATAAGAGCTTATTCCGGCAAGCATAACAGACAGGGAAATACCGGCTATTTTTACAGTTAAAGATCTTTTTGAAACATTTCTTTCAGATTTTTTCATGCCGTACGCTCACCTGCCTCTTCCCCTGCCCCACGTCCGGAAACCAGATTCATCACAATGGCAAACAACAATACCAGAACAAAAATGATCGTAGACAATGCCCAGAGAGCCGTCTTGATCTCTGTCTGTGAACCCTTTGTTGCATTGACAACATAGGTGCTGATGGTATCAAAGGTTGCCGGTTTTGTATAGGTTGCAATAAAATAATCATCCAAAGATAAGGTAA
>OJAW01001110.1_pt1 | contig 16469 bp, 14 predicted proteins | sample 1589151 | NCBI WGS metagenome assembly OJAW01 (sample SAMN03283290) | human gut metagenome | biome: human-associated habitat; material: feces | host: Homo sapiens | place: Peru | collected 2012
GAAAAATGTTGACATTGATCTTGAAGTTTTTTGTCATGGTGCATTATGTGTAAGTTATTCTGGTCAGTGTCTTATGAGTAGTTTAATTGGTGGAAGAAGTGGTAATAGAGGGGCTTGCGCTGGTAGTTGTCGTCTTAAGTATGATGTGGTTGATAAGGACGGAAAGAAGTTAAATAAGTTTAGTTATCCTCTTAGTATGAAGGACTTGAATAGTTTAGAGAATGTAGGAAATTTGATTGAGTCTGGTGTTAGCAGTCTTAAGATAGAAGGAAGAATGAAATCAGTTGAATATGTATATATGGTTGTTAGTATGTATAGAGAGGCAATTGATAGTTATTATAAGACTGGTAAGGTAATGATAGACGAGGATAAATTTCTTAAATTAAAGAAGATATTTAATAGAGAATACACCAAGGGATTCTTGGGAGGTGCTAATAACTCTGATGTTATTAATGGATATAGACCTAATCATATGGGGGTAGTTATTGGTAAGGTTATTGGATATGATAAGGGAATGGCTACGATTTGTCTTAGTGATAATTTAGTAATTGGAAGTGGTCTTAGAGTTATAGGGCGTAATAAGGATGTTGGTATACTGGTAAATGAATTTTATATTAATAATAAGTTAGTTAAAGAAGCTAAGTGTGGAGATACTATTAAGATTCGTGTTAATGATAAGGTAGAGGTTAATGATAAGGTAGTTATTACACTAGATAAGAGTATTAATCTTGAAGTAGAAAATGATATAAAATTAAAGCCTAGAAAGGTAATGATTAAGGGGACTTTTATTGGTAAAAAGGGAGATAATATAAGGCTTATATTAAGCGATTATACAAATACTGTGGAAGTGACTGGTTCTATCGTAGAAGAGGCTTTGAAGACTCCTACTAGTGAATTAGATGTGATGGAGAAACTTAATAAGATTGGAGATAGTATTTATAGTTATAATGATTTAGAGATTATTATGGATGATGATATTTTTATTCCTTTGAAAGAGATTAATGATATTAAGAGAAGGGTTATATTAGATCTTAATAATAAGAGATTATATAAAACTAATTATAGAAAAGAAGAATATAAGATAGAGATTCAAGATTATGCTTATGAGAGAAATAGAAGTGTTTTAGTAAATAATGTAGAAGATATTTCTAGATTAAGTGAAGAATATGATACTGTTTATTGTTATGAGAAGACTAATAATAGTATTTGGAAGACTCCTAGGGTTATTTGGGGGTATCCTGATAATTTAGAGAATGCTTTAGTGGGAGAAATAGGAGCTTTTTATAAGGGACATAATCTTGATACAGACTTTTCTTTTAATGTAGTTAATTCTTATACGGTAGCATTTTTACATTCACTTGGAGCTAGAAGAATTACTTTATCATATGAGATGAATGATAGACAGATAAAGAATTTGCTTAATTGTTATGAAAAAAGATATAAGAAACATCCTAATCTTGAATTAATTGTAGAAGGATATGAAGAAGTAATGATAACTAAATATAATTTAGAAGAGGATTATGGTAAAAAGAAGATATATTTAAGAGATATGTTTGGTAATTATTATAAAGTTATTGTTAGAGATGGAATGCAATATATATATAATTATAAGAAGAGAGAGATGGATGAGGCTAAGTATTATGATTGGGGAATAAACTCTTTTAGATTTAATATGGATACTTAGGAGTTGACAAAATAATTTTATTTGTTATAATTATGTTAAGTTTTGTGAGTATATATATGGTTTATACCTAGCTATATAGAGCTATTGCTTACACGTATAAAGATACGGAGTCACATACATGTGGTGATTTTGTGTCTTTTTTTCATAGATACAGATCACTAGAAAGGAGGAATATAATGAAATACTTTAAGAAGATCGTTGGAGATAGGATATATTTGTCTCCGATTAATCCTTTGGATGCAGAGCAGTATGTTGAGTGGCTAAATAATAAAGAGACAGCAAAGTATTTGGGTCAATATACGAAAATACATACTGTTAGTGGTGAAGAAGAATGGATCAGTAGTCTTCCAAAAAATGGTGGATATAATTTTGCTATTGTCTTAAAGGATGGTGATAAATTACTTGGTAATATTAGTTTGGTTAATATAAATAAGACTAATAGAACAGCAGAGTTAGGTATATTTATTGGAGATGAGAACTATTTATCAAAGGGATTTGGTAGTGAAGCTATAATGTTAATTCTTGATTATGGATTTAATTATCTTAATTTGTTTAATATTATGCTAAGGGCATTAAGTTTTAATAAGAGGGCTCTTAAGGCATATGAGAAGTGTGGATTTAAAACCTTTGGTGTATGGAAAGAGTCTGAATACTTTGATGGTGAATATTTTGATAATGTATATATGAATATTTTAAAGAGTGACTTTAATGCTAAGAAATTAAAAAGAACTACTAATTAGAACTTATTTATGATATGAGCCTCGTTTCTATGTTCAAGAAATGGGGTTCAGTTCATTTATTAAGACTAATTAATGGTCTTTTTATTTTAGATAAGAAAAAAATTATATGATTTTTACCATATAATTTTAGATTATTTTATCTCTTTTAGTGATTGGATCAACTACAATTTGATTAAATTTATTTTGAATTTCTATATCTAATAACTCATAATTTTTATCAGATTTTTCAAAGCTTTCTATCATATTTTGATAATCTTTTTTTAATTCTTGAGTTAGTTTGGAAAAGTTTGAAAGAACAGTATCATTGATAGTGTATGGAACATCAAAGCTTATTTCAGTTAACTTGTTAACATCACTATTAATACTATCTAATAGTGTACTTTGAGTTTTAACTATTCCTGACTCGGGATATTTAATTTTTGACATTATAAATTTTGTCCTCCACTGTCGTTTTTACACAAGTATCAATTTGATTTGCACTTTCTATTACACTTTCTCCGAAACTCTTTAATAAATAATAAAAATCTATATATTGTTGTTTGTCCAATCCCACTATTGCTGAATAGCTTTCAGCTTTATTACCTGTCCACTCTTCTGTTTCGAATGGAATATTGGTTAATCTTTTAAATAATTTAGTAATTTCTAGATTATATTTGTTGGCACCGTCAATAATGTTCTTGCCAACCTCTTCAATATATTTGGTATCGGCATATGTAAATTTCATTATATATCCTTCCCTTCTACATACTATTCTTCATCTAGTGAAGAGATAGTTGTTTTTAAATAGACTATACGGTTATTAATTTTGGGAATTGTAACACTTTTTAGATGGTTAGATATTTGACTAATGTTTTGTTTTGATGAATCTATTTGTTTATTTATTGGGGTTTTTTCTTCATCAATTGTATAATTAAGTAATATTGCATTACTTAGATCATTATACTTGTTAGCCATAGCATCTAATAAGTTCATGGTATTGGTTATTTGGGCTACCAAATTCCTACATTTTCTCAATTCTCTTACATAACTATCTAACATATAGTCTATCCTCCTTTTTAATCACTAAATTATTAGTCTAATTTTATGCTTCCAGCTGTTCTACGAATTTCTTCAGCATTTTCGCTAGCAGTTGCTGCAACGCTACTTGATCCAGCTTCCCATGCGTCATATGCTTTGTTTACTGAACTGATTTCTAAACGCATTTGTGATACGTATGCTTGTAATAATGATTTTACTGCCTCAACGAAATCTTTAGCTGCTGCTTGCATTGTTGTGCCAGCAAATGTTTGTGACATGTCAGCTTCAGCATTAAATTCGGCAATTTTATCCTCAATTCTTTTACAATAACTTTCAATAGCAGGAATTAATACTCCTTCCACTGCATCTTTGCTTATTCCAGCAAAACCGCCACTCCAAATATTTGATAAAGCTGCACTTACAGTACCAGTAATATTATTTATTATGCTTTTTGCATAAGTTAAACCGCCTTCAACACTGTTTGTGGCAAATGATCCTACATTACCAGTTATACCTTGTAATGATGCCATATTTTCTCCTCCTTTTTTTATTTATTTAATTAAAATGTAATATTGTTATCTACATCTGCTAAACTAGAAACATATGATTTTAATGATGCTTCTAGTGCTTCTCCTGCTTCTGTAAGTGATTTGACTATTTCATCAGCATCTTCTTCCATTTTAGTCTTGAACTTCTCTGCTGCTTGTCCTTGCCATGCAGCATCTACTGCTCCTCTTAATTCAGATAGTCCAAATTTAATTGATGTTGCTGTAGCTGTAATACATTGTGCATTTAGATTATTGATAGCTTGTTGCAAATTATTGGCATCATATCCAAATGTTGCACTTTCAATATTAACTGCCATTCATATCCACCTCCTTCTTCTTTGCATTTATTTCTGCTGTTTTGGCATTAAACTTATTTATTAGATATTTTTCCCCATCATGCATTTTGGCATTTAAACTTACTAGATCAGATGAATATGAAATAATATTATTTTTAATTACTTGATAATTCTTTCTAATTTCTTGATGCTTATTTTCAATATTTTTATTAGCTTCGCATGATAAATATTCTTTAATGGTATCTACTGAATTATCTATTCCATCAAAAATAATTGAAATCTCATCAGCAATATTAGTTATCTCAACGACTAATTCTTCTATTTCACTTTCCTTAATAGTTAATTTAATATTATCTGTCATGAGTATATCCTCCTTTACTAGTTTAATGCATGAATACCTTATATCATGTATTCTATATTCATTATTTCATTATTTTTTTATTTTGTCTAGATTTATTTTATTTTGTTTGACACTATTTGTAAAATATTACATCAATACTAATTCTGTACCATTTCTTATATCAGTATTGCGTACCAAGAGTTCATTTGGATAGATATTCATTTGTTTTCTATTGGCTAGGTAGATATTATTTTTTATAGGATATACTCCATTAGTTGAATTATTTATTAGTCTATTTAATAATATTAAGACTTCACTTATGGTTTTATTTATAGGAATATACATATCATAAGTTTTTTCTATTTCAGGCACATATAATTTTATTAATACTTTATATTCCATTATTCATCACCATCCATAACTGTCTTAATAACGGTATATTTAGCAGAAGTTATTGTGTATGCTAGACCTTCATAATTATATTTTTTATCTTCTTGAGTTATTTCACCTGTAGCAAATACACTTTGATTACTTAGTCCAGGACCTAACCAAATACCTTCATTATTATTGATTTGGCTATACCATTTTTCTAATTTAAGATTTTTAATCTTATCATAGTCATCAATTAATATGAATGTTTCTTTTTTAGAATTTGGAAGTTTATCAAATATACTTTGGAATATTTCTATTCCTCCCGATTTTAACTTCTGTTTATAATTACCTATACCTATGATTATATTTATGGCATTATCTTGAGTTTCTGTTCTTGATAAGACATCTTTTTCAATGGCAGCATAGACAGAATCTAATTGTTCATTGAATATTTTTATATCTAGAATAGGCTTTTTAAAGATATTTAACATATCAATTACTCTTACTTTAACATTTGATATTTTACTTAATATGTTAGTTAATCCATAGATAAATTTAATATTTGTTTTAATCTCTTTTCCGGTTATTAGATATATCTTTTCTTGGCTAAAGTTATATTTACTGATAGTTTTTTCATAGAAGTTGTATCCTAGTGGAACACTATCTAGAGTTGTAATATACTTAGTTAATTCATCACTGGTTACATTATCTGGTATTTTTGCTAATTGTTTTGCTTTGGTTTTATAGTACGCGATCATTTTAGTAGCTGTTTCATTTAGATATTCAATTTGCTTATCATCTTCAATAAAATATGCTGTTTGGAATTCACAATAGGATTCAGCATCTTCTCCTATTTTGCATATTCCACGTCCAAATGTTTTACTTGGTAATAGACCTCTTCTACAATTAGTTATTGAACGATATGCTGAGTCATCTTGAAGTTGCATAACAATAGTATGGTTAAAATATTGTAATTGTCTTTGTCTTAAACCATTTTGGGAAGAAGTACTAACAATATAAATTATTCCATATCTTGGGCCATCACGATACATGGTGTTTAGTGTTTCTGAGAGTTTTGGCATTATTTCATCAAATACTTCTAAGCTGTTTATTACTACAACGATAAGGGGCTTTTTATTTTTATTCATTTTGTTATATAGTTCAAATGAACCGTTATAATCTACGAAAGCTTCTTTTCTTTTTTCTTGCTCTTCAAGAATTAATTCTAATACTCCAATTATTTTATCTGCTTCTGATTGAGTTACTACTTCTCCAACATGAGGAAATTTAGAGAATTTCTTTAGAGTTTCGGCACCCATATCTAATACATAGTAGTTTATTTCTTGTGGAGTATGTTCGCTTATACTGGACCACATCAATGTTGATATTAACATTTCTTTTCCAGCACCAATTTGTCCAATAATGGCAATATTGCCTTTCGATAGGTCTAATTCTAATAATCCTTGTTGTTGTCTTCTAGGCTCATCATATTCTCCAATAGCAGTATTATAAGTGTATGGAAGAATTTTATGAGAGTATTTTTTACATATATTTTGTAAATAGATTACTTTTGGTACATTAGGTAACCATAATTGTCTTTTAACAAGTGTTTCTTTTTTACTTGATGCATCAATATATTGTGTGATATTAATTAACTCTTCGCCTTTACATTCTCTTTTAGTATCTCGTATTTTTTCATCATCAAAACTGTTAATTATATTGCCTATATTGTCAATGCAGGATACTGATTGATCAGTCTTTTTCTGCATAGTTTCAGATGGATAGTATTTTGCTCCAGCCCATGCTGATTGACCTAAGTTATAGTAGTCATCATTTCCTACCTCTAGATAAAAGGCTCCAGTTTGTTTTAAATATGCTGCATCCGGTTTCTTTAGTATCTCATTTGAATCTCCAGCATCTTGTACTTTTAGACATACTTTAAATTTTGAGTTAGACCATATTTGGTCGTTTACAACACCACTTGGCTTTTGGGTTGCTAAAATTAGATGTACTCCAAGTGATCTACCAATACGAGAGATAGAAATTAATTGTTCCATAAATTCTGGCTGTTGTTGTTTTAATTCGGCAAATTCATCACAAATAATTAATAGATGGCTCATTGGCTCTGATACTGAACCTTTACGATATAATGCTTGATATTTATAAATATTCATTGAACCTTCTTTTAACTTTTCACGAGCTTCATTAAATACTTGTTGACGTCTTTTTAGTTCTGACTCCATTGAGGCGATGGCACGGTTGATTTCTGATTTATCAAGGTTAGTTATAGTTCCTGCTAAGTGTGGCAATTTTATTCCTAGTTCGGAGTTTTCAAAGCTTAGAGCTAGTCCACCACCTTTATAGTCTATTAGGACGAATTGGACTTCATCAGGACTGTAGTTTACAGCTAGTGAAAGAACAAAGGTTATAATCCATTCACTTTTACCACTACCAGTTGTTCCGGCAATTAAGCCGTGTGGACCATGTTGTTTTTCATGAATATCAATTTTAAATAATTCACCATTTTGATCAATACCAATAGGAGTAGATAATGAATTAGTAGGATTATTATTTTGCCAACGTTCATTAATATTTAATTGTTCTACTTTACCAACACGGTACATTTCTAAGAATGATAGACTGGTTGGTAATTCATATTTTGATTTTTCTAATACAAGGGGGATGTTTGCTATTTTTTTAGCGCATTCATATATATCAATATTATCTAGGTATTCAGCTTGAAATTGTTTTTGATTTTCTTTTGATAATTTGTTTTTTATTAATCCTGATTGTATTTGATCAATCATAATAAATGCTTTTGTTTCGTTTGGTAGTGTCGATAAGCGATCATTAGAAATCAGTATAGAGAATCCAAGATTTTGTTTATATTTAAGTATTTTTTTAACTAAAGAAACATTACGTATTGCAGAAATATCATCGGTGAATATTAGATAATATGGAGCATATTCCTTGTATCTTTTTTCATCAGTGTTTTCTTTACTGCCATCATCTTCTACTTTAGCATCTTCATCATCTTGTACTCTATTATCAAATGTCTTTTCAATATCCACCAAAACTTCATTTAATTCTTCAATATTGTTGGCAAAATACCTTGTTTTCTTTTGGTTATCCCAACAGTGAGGAATTATTTTCAGGTAGTCCCATTTTTCTTGATTAGGTGTATATACAATTATTTTTAATTCAACATATGACTGCAGTGTCATTATTTGTAAAAATAGGTTATCAATAAATTGTTTTTGAAGGTTTTCATTACCAATTATTGCGGTTATATATTCTTCAGTTAGAGAGACAGTTTGTGGGGCATTTTCGATTTTTAATGATTTATTTATCATGTTTTTTAGATTAGTGTATAAGGTATCAACATCTTCAATGGAGAACTTATCTTCAGGAATGTTTACATCAATTTTAGCATCAACTGTTCCTATACCTAGTTTTAATTGTAAGAAATCATCATGATCTATATTTTTTTCCCATAGTATTCGATTTCTTTGTTCTATTGCTTGGAGTAATTTTTCTTTACTTGGAGTATTTTCAATCATTGATTGCATTTGATTTTGTTTAATATTGTTAATTTCAAGTTCTTTCTTTTGTAAATATTTGTTATATTGTTCAATTCTTTTTAATTCTTTTTTGGCAGTACGTTTTTTATTTATTTTTCTAGCGAGTGAAGGCCACAAAAAGGCTCCTGTCATGGTTACTACCATTGTAGCAATAGATAATATCATACGACTAGGATTAGTGCCAGAACCACTTTGTGAAAAACTAGATATTGTAGCAGCAATAGATATTCCAGAGGTACAAACCATCGTTAATTGAGGACCTATTGTCGTTATTAAAGGGGTATTTTCTTCTTGAATTGGAGATGGTGGTTCGTCTATTTTTACAGTTTCTTCTTCAACGATTGAATCAAAACGTGGTGATTTAAAGAAGTAATCATCTTTGGTATATAGTGGAGTATCTTCAGAAATTGTTGATGTGTATAATTTAAATTCTGTTTCTGAAACATCTATTGGTGTTAATGAAGAATGATTAATTTTTATTTCAGCAGGAGGATTATTTATAACAATCATATTTCCATAAAAGATTATTTTAAGTCCAAAACAAAATAAGTAATCTCCAAAATAAAGATATTTTTTCTTTACTTGACTGTCATTTACTATAATACTATTCATAGTTGTATCTAATAACCATGTTTTAGTATTATCATCAAAGGTTAAATTTATAGTTCCTTGTTGCATTTCTGGTGTTTGATAACTAATATCATAATCTACTGTATAACCAATTACTAATTGTTTTTTATTTATTTTTAATTTTTGAACATTAGGTTCATATATTGGTATGGCATATATTAAGTATTTTTCTTGAGTGGTTGATTCTGTAATTAGTACTTTACTATAATTAGTAATTGTATCGCTACTTTTTTGTTCAACAATAGCAGATGATGAAACGTTAAATATCCAAGAGCCATCTTTTTCTTCAATGTTTCCTAGAAACAGTTCTGATGATCCATATATTGGATACATTCCACTAACTTTAAAAGGAAGGATTACTTTTTTGAAGAAATTACGATTAATTATATATATTATCATTGTTAACACCACTCTATTCTTTATATTCTATTATCTATTTTATTATACATTATTATCTTTTCTGTGTCAATTATATGTCAATTAATTGATTAGTCTTTCTTTTTTATTTATTTTTAGTTATTATTAAGGTGGTGATAGAATGATAGAATATCAAAAATTAGCTACTTTTACTTATAAAAAAAATAATAAAAAGTATCAAATATTAGTGGATAATAATAATAAATACTTTTTTATGGAAATTAATCCAGATACTTTGGAATTGTCATATGTAAAACTAGAAGAATATATAGATTTTATTCAGATATTTTGTATTAATTCTCCAGTAGTAATGATAAAGAAGGATAAGAAAAATGGTAAAAAATTAAAGATTATTCCTAAGATTTTAATTGCTGGTGGAGCAGTAATATTATCTCTTTCTTCAGCTAGTATTATTACTACGGCGGTTGTTGAAGCAAGGTATAATGCTAGAATTGCGGCATACTATGAAACACATGATATACAAGAAGAAGTTCAAAGACATGTCTCTTTTGTTGTAGAAGATAAGGAAGAAGATTTAATTGTTGATGATAAATATTATAATGATCTTACTAATACATTATTTATTTATGATAATAAGTATATTGGTGAATATTTAGGAACACAAGATATTGAAAAAGAGGATATGATTAGACTATTAAATGAAAATGATAAAATTAGTAGTAGATTTAAACCATTATTTAGAGAATATATTGATAAATTATATGAAACTTATCCAAATGCTGATAAGAGAATTTTATATGATAATTTGAAAGATCTAGAAGTTGTGGAATGTGATAAGGGAGAGTTAACAAGAAAAACTTTATCAATAGATTCATGTGCTTGTTATGTTCCTAGGGAAAATAAAATTTATACATTAACTGATTATGAATATCAAAAAGGTACATGGGAGTATCAGATTATTTTTCATGAAATATCTCATGCCCTTAGAATGTCTAATATATATCGTGATGATGGAGAAACTATTAAAATTCAGGCTACAGGTAGTTCACTAAATAATGTTATAATAGATGAGGCATTAAACTCATTATTTGCTGTTAGCTTATTTGATTATGAAGAAAACGATATTGCTTATCAATTACAAAGTAATTATTTAAAGACTATGTTAGAATGCATGGATAATTACTCACTAGATGATTATGTTAATCATAGTTTAAGTTATTTTGCTGATAAGCTTGATGAACATAATGGAGATAATAACTATGCTACTACTATTTTAAACTTAATAGATGTACAATATCAAGATTATCATAGTGATAAAATAGATATTGAACAAGTAGAATATTATCCAATATATGACTATATTTCAGATATGTACTATTCAAAATACATTGATAATAGTATGTCATATGACGCAGCTAGAAGAGTTGCTGATACACTTGTTAGTAATGTTATGTTTGATGTACCAGAGGAATATAATATAGATACTAATAGATTTTATGAAAATTTAGATGAATACTGTAAAGAGATTGGAATAGATATTGTTAATACTAAAGGATTAAAATAAGACTACTAATTAGAACTTATTTGTTAAGACTAATTAATGGTCTTTTTATTTTAGATAATAATTAATTTTTTTATTAGAATCTATTGTTAAGAGAAGAATATCTTCTTTCTTTTTACCTAGTATTTTTAACTCATGATTAAGCCACTCTTTGTCAATGTTTGCTAAAGAGAAGTTTTCTTTAATAATTTTACCATCTATGATTATGTTATAAACAAGACCTGGATTAGATGACTTGATATTAAGATCTTTTTTGGTAGGAGGCTTTTCTTTTTCTTTGGGTTCAAAACTTATTTTACCATTTTCTTCTAGAATAGCTGTATTTATTTCTTCTAGATGGAAGTAGCCCATTAGTCTAGCTTCTCTTTCTAAGATATTTATTGTTATTTTATTTTTACCCATATTTTCTCTATTAGGACAGCCATTTTCAATTAGAACTGTAGGTGTACCATCAAAGAAAGTTCTTAAGGGAATACTTTTTAGACTTAGATAAGATATTAGAATGGATATAAGACAATATATTAAGAGGGAGATTAAGCCTCCTAAAAGATTTTTTTCAATATCTAGAGAAATATCAGCAACAATTGAACCAATAGTGATGCCAGTAATATAGTCAAACATATTCATCTGTGATATTTGTTTTTTTCCTAAAAGTTTAAAGAGAAAGAAAATAATTACAAGAACAAGAATAGTTCTTAAGATAATATGAATTATTTCTTGCATAAGATTCACCATAATTATTATTAGCAGAAAAAAGAATACCTATACTTTATTATGGGTATTCTTTTAGATTACTTTAGTTTTTCTAAAATTTCAGTTAGTCTACTCTCTTCTTTAGCTAAGTTAGTACGATCTAGTTCTACAACACTCTTAGGAGCCTTGGCTACATAGTTTTCATTAGAGAGAAGTTTTTTTCTTCTTTCGATAGAACTTATTAATTTATCTTTTTCTTTTATGAGATTATCTAACTCTAGTTCTTTACTAGTAGAAGTATCAAAGATATATTTTATTTCATAGTTATTAGTTTTTATACTGATACCTTCTTCATTAGATGAAGAGATAATATTATCATTATTTACTTTTAATAGTTTTAAGATTATATCAGCGTTATTACCATTAAAGTATACTTTAGAATCTTTTGGTATTTGATGTTCTTGTTTTATATTACGTACTTTTACGATAAATTCAATTATATTATCTAATTCAATAGATTCAGGGAATGTTAATTCTTCTTTGAATACTGGATAAGGAGACAACATAATAGTTTCTGAGTCTTTAATAGGGAGCATTTGATATATTTCTTCAGTGACATATGGCATAAATGGATGCAACATTTTTAATATTTCAGTTAGTATGTGGCATAATACACTCTTGGTAGTAGTATTCATGTTTATTTTAGATAATTCTATGTACCAATCACAAAAGTCATCCCAGATAAAGCTATAGAGTTCACTACCTACTACATTAAATTCATAGTTATCCATGTGTTTTTTGATATTTTTAATTAGATTATTAGACTTTGTTAGGATCCATTTATCTGATAATGAAAGGTTTTCATTAATATTAAACTTTTCAATAGTTAAGTCTTCAATATTCATTAGGACGAAACGAGAGGCATTCCATAATTTATTTATAAAGTTCCAGGTAGATGATACTTTTTCTTCATCATATCTTAGATCCATACCAGAGGCAGTTGATGTTGCTAGGAAGTATCTTAGGGAATCACAACCATATTTTTCAATTACATCCATAGGGTCTACTCCATTACCAAGGGACTTGGACATTTTTCTTCCTTGCTTGTCTCTGATAAGGCCATGTATTAGGCAGTCTTTGAATGGACGTGTGCCAGTAAACTCTAATGATTGGAAGGTCATACGGTTAACCCAGAATGGAATGATATCGTATCCTGTGACTAAACAATCGTTAGGAAAATATCTTTCAAAGTCAGCGGTGTTATTAGGCCAACCTAGTGTTGAGAAAGGCCACAATGCTGATGAGAACCAAGTATCTAGAACGTCAGGGTCTTGAATCCAGCCTTCTCCGGATGGTTCTTCCATGCCACAATATACTTCTTCGCCACGATACCATACAGGAATACGATGACCCCACCATAATTGACGAGAGATACACCAGTCATAAGTTATTTCCATCCAGTGATTCATAATCTTTTCATATCTTTCAGGTACAAAGTTAACTTTAGTATCTTTATTTTTTTGATTAGCAAGTACTGCATCTGCAAGTGGACGCATTTTAATAAACCATTGTTTAGATAAGTAAGGCTCTACCATTACATCAGTTCTTTCTGAAAATCCAACATTATGATTAATTGGCTCGATACTAATTAGTAGGCCGGCCCCTTCTAAATCTTTAACAAGTTTTTCTCTTGCCTCAAATCTATCCATACCAGCATATATTCCAGCATTTTCATTCATCGTAGCATCTTTATTCATAACTACAATTCTCTCTAAGTTATGTCTATTACCAACTTCAAAGTCGTTAGGATCATGAGCAGGAGTAATTTTAACTACACCTGTACCAAATTCCATATCAGCATGATAGTCTCCTATTACAGGAATTTTCTTATTAACTATAGGAAGTATAACGCTTTTACCTATATATTTTTTGTATCTCTCATCATCTGGATTAACAGCAACAGCAGTATCTCCAAATAAGGTTTCTGGTCTAGTTGTAGCTACTTCCAAATATTCATCACTATCTTCTAGATAATATTTAATATGATAAAAGGCACCTTCTACATCTTTATAAATAACTTCTTCCGTACTTAAAGCAGTCATAGCCATAGGATCCCAGTTAATAATTCTTTCTCCTCTATAAATTAAACCTTTATTATATAGAGTAACAAATACTTCTCTAACAGCCTTAGATAAACCTTCATCTAAAGTAAATCTCTCCTTAGTATAATCTAGAGCAAGACCAAGTTTAGCCCACTGACTATGAATATTTTCAGCATATTCATCTTTCCAAGCCCAAGCAACTTTAAGCCATTCTTCTCTATCCATTTCTCTAGGATTAATTCCTTCACTTCTAAGTTTCTTATCAATTTTAGCCTGAGTAGCAATACCAGCATGGTCCATACCAGGAACCCACATAGCATCAAAACCCTTCATTTTCTTATATCTAATAAGAATATCTTGAATAGAAGTATCCCAAGCGTGTCCTAAATGTAATTTACCAGTTACATTAGGAGGTGGAATTACTATACAGAATGGTTCCTTACTTAAATCTTTACCACCAGTAAAATAACCATTATTTTTCCACATTTCATATTTATCTTTTTCTACCATTAAATGGTCATATTTTTTATCAAGCATTATAAACACCAATCCTTTTATCTATATAACTATTTAGTACTATAAATATTTTTTTATAAAAATCTTCAATTTCTTTATTATCAAAAGTAAGACTATCAAATAGTTTAGCAACATAATTATTTTCTTTTAATAAGTAATAAGAATATTTGTAATTAAAAGCATACATTTTTGATAATACCATAAGAACAGTATCTGAAGCATTATCAGTAACTCTAGGACTAATAGTTTTAAATTTAGTAAAATCTTCATATACTAAATTATTAGGATAACTACTAATTCTTGTATCAACATAAGGATAATTAACAAATAATCTAAAAGAATCTAAGTTATGAGCATCTTTAATAATAGCACATACATGTTTAGTTTTCTCATCTATGTTATCGGGGAAACCATTTTTATCATAAGCAAATAATGCTATTTTAATGACATTATCATAAGTTTTATCTTTGCTTATTTCTCTGATTAAGCCTTTATTAAATAGTATATCAATAGCTTTATTACTAGAATCTTCATTGTCTTCATCTATATGATAATTAGGAGTACTAGAAAAATTACCTATTTCATGGAATAGACCAATAAGTTCACAGACCGCTATCTCTTCTTCGGTAAATATACCAAGTTCAGTAGCTAAATCTTTAACTATTTCCATTACTTTTAATGAGTGAAAATATCTTGCTTTAATATTAATATTATTCATATCATACTTTCTAACATATTGTTCAAATATTTTCATTATTCTACTACTTTTCATAATATTCCTCCCACTTCATAAAGTTAATATAAGTATATACTAAAATACTACATTTTTCAAGTAAATTTATAGTATTTATTTCATCTCACACTTCGTTGTTCGCTGTTTTTTTAGCCTGTAGTCTAAAAAAATACTTTAGAGCCATTAAGTCTCTAAAGTAAAGTTTATTTATTTTTTTCATTTTTAATAATTTGAATTATTTCCTCTACTGCTTTATCCACAGTATTGTTGATAACTACATAATCATATTTATCTTTGCATTTAATTTCATCTTTAGCTATCTCTAATCTTTCTTTAATAACTTCTTCAGAATCAGTATTTCTATTTCTAATTCTCTTTTCTAGTTCTTCAAAAGATGGTGGCATAATAAATATACTAATAGCCTCAGTATATATTTTTTCTACATTTAATACACCTTTAATATCTAGTACACCGATTACATTAGTACCTTTTTCAAGATTATTAAATATAAATTCACTAGGAGTACCATAATAATTACCATTAAATAAAGTATATTCTAGTATTTTACCTTCTTTAATATTATTTTCAAAAGTATCAATATCCACGAAGAAATAATCTTTACCATCCACTTCATTACTTCTTTTCTTTCTCGTAGTCATAGATACTGAATAGATGGCAATACCTTTATTTACTAATTCTTTAGCAATAAGTGCCATATCATAAGCTGTTGAATACTGTCCTTTTTCATCAAATCCAATACAATTTTTAAAACTTGTATTTTTAAGCCCCAATTCTTTTGCCTTATTATTCATCATTGTAACAAATGCCTCTTCTGTACCCGCAACTCTTTCTGCAACTGCATACATTGCATCATTAGCACTTGACATTACAATACCTTTTATTAAATCCCTTACTGTTATCTTATCTCCTTCAGCAAGCCAAAGCTGTGTTCCTCCCATATCCTGAGCATTTTTTGATACCGTAATTTCTTCATCATACGTCATACCACCTTGTTCTATAAACTCAAAAACTATAATTAAACTCATCATTTTAGTTAAAGAAGCAACACTTACTACCTTATTAGCATTAAATTCATATAAAACCTTCCCCGTTGTTGCCTCTATCATAACAGAAGCAGTAGCATTAGTTGTTAAATTAACCTTAACATTTTTTCCAAAAACAGATACTGGCATAATAGTTAAGACAATCATAATAGTTATAAATTTTATAAATCCTTTCATAAAAAACACTTCACCTCACAAAATATTATGTAAAATT
>OJAW01001113.1_pt1 | contig 16461 bp, 14 predicted proteins | sample 1589151 | NCBI WGS metagenome assembly OJAW01 (sample SAMN03283290) | human gut metagenome | biome: human-associated habitat; material: feces | host: Homo sapiens | place: Peru | collected 2012
GTTTAACAACATATTTGCAATTTAACGATTATAGTTCTAGTAATTATAGATTAACGTGCCAAGATAAAGAAGATCAGTTTACATTAAAAGTAGAATCTGGAGGAACTCTTGGATATGGAAATAATGCTTTAGATTATCCAGTAGGATTATTAACCAGTAAAGAAGCGACACTTGCATTCGGTGGTTCAAAAACTAATTATATAAATAATAGTGATTTTTATTGGCTGCTGACCCCTAAATTCTTCAACACCATATCTGATGTCTATAGCGTGTACCTTGGAGGTATGAGCTCCTACAACGTGTTTAACAATAGTGGGGTCCGGCCTGCAGTGTCACTTTCAAAAAAGGTTAAACTAAGTGGAGAAGGAAATGGTACAGTTGAGTCGCCATATATTTTGGCTCCTTTAAATTAATTATGTACTTGTCAACGAAGACATTAAAATAGAAGAAGTTCTCCCGAACTAGAGAAAGGTATGAGTTTAACTTATATCTTTTTTGTTATTAATAAATATTTGTTTCATAAAATTATATTAGATTATGAAGAAGATTGATAAAAGATTATTAATAAGTGTTATAGTACTATCTGTTTTTGGGATAATTATGATTTATTCTGCTAGTTTTGTGTGGGCTGGTTATAAATTTAATGATCCATATAAATTTGTTAAAATGCAAAGTATCTTTTTTATTATTGGATTATGTGTAATGTTTGTACTCAGTAAAATAGATTATCATATATATTTTAAAAAAAGTAATATTATACTTTTGGTTTGTTTTATACTTCTTGTTCTTGTTTTAATACCTGGTATTGGTACAGTTAGAAATGGTAGTAGAAGTTGGTTTGGTATTGGTCCTTTTGGTATTCAACCTAGTGAATTTTCTAAACTTGGATTAATTATTTATGTATCAAAGTATTTAACTAATAATGATAAAAATATGAAAAGTATAGTAAAGGGAGTCTTACCTGTACTTTCTGTAGTATTATTATTTTTTCTTCTTATTTTACTTGAGCCTGATTTTGGTACTGGTGTTGTTATTGTTCTTACTTTAGTAGTTTTAATATTTATAAGTGGTGTAAATGTTTCTTTCTTTTTTAAAATAGGTTTGTTAGGGCTTCTTGGTGTTGTTGGAATTATTATAGCTGCCCCTTATAGATTAAAAAGAATAGTAAGTTTTATTAATCCTTGGAGTGATCCTTTGGGTTCAGGTTATCAAATTATTCAAAGTTTATATGCAATTGGTCCAGGTGGTCTTCTTGGACAAGGTTTTTTAAAATCTAGACAAAAATATTTTTATTTGCCTGAACCTCAAACTGATTTTATTTTTTCTATTATATCTGAAGAATTAGGATTTTTAGGTGTTCTTATAGTATGTGGATTTTTATTTTATATATTTTATAGATCTTTAAATATATCCCTTAAATGTAATGATTTATTTGGTAAATATTTAGCATTTGGTCTTTCTTTTGGAATAATTATACAAGCTACACTTAATTTAATGGTTGTTGTAGGACTTATTCCTGTTACTGGAGTTACTCTTCCTTTTTTATCTTATGGAGGTAGTAGTTTGCTTATAACTCTTTCTTCAATTGGGATTTTATTAAATATTTCTAGTAGTGAAAAATAAATAATTATAGTAAATATTTTTATATTATGATATCATTTATATGGTAGGTGTCTTAGTATGAAAAGTAGGAAAAAGAATAAAAGATTAAGAAAATTATTTATTACTATTATAATTATTTCTTTAATACTTGTTGGGTTATTATTGTTTTTTGGAAAAGATAATATACTTTTTTTGGGTAATAATATTGGAGGTGAAAAGAAAAGCAATAATTTTCATGCCTTTGATATAGAAAAGAATAGGGATTCTATATATGATTATTATATAAGTGGTGAATATATATATTATTTAGTTGGTTATCAAGATAAAGGGGAGACTGTATTATATAGTCTTAATTATAAAAATGATAAGATTAATAAAATAAATACATTTAAAGAAAATTATTGTGACTTTTTAGATGATTATATTGAATGTATTACTGAGAATGTTGAGAATATTTATGGTTTTGATAGTAAAAAAATTGTTAGAACTACTTTGAATGATGGAGAAAGTTTGCTTAAATATAATGGTAAATTTTTGAAGACTAAGTATAATGATTTATATAATATTAATAATGAATTTGTAATGGAAGTTGCAGATGATTATGATGGGTATCAATATTTAGATTATTATAGTTATAAGAATAATTTATATATGCTTCTTAGAAATACTTTTGATGATGGATATTTATTGTATGATTATAAAAATGATAAGTATGAGAAATTATTATATACAAATTATTTTAAAGTTAATGATGGTTTTTATTTTTGTGATAATGAAAATATAATGTTTAGAGATCTTATTAATAATAAGAGTGAAGAGTTTAAATATGGTCTTTATAATTATGATTTATTTATTAGTACAGTAGATTTTAATAATAGAGTATTTTATATATATAATAAAAGTAAAGAAGTTATTCAATGTATATATTTAAAAGATAGTAAAGTATATGAAATACCATTTGAATTAGAAGATGATAAGATTGTAATGAATATTGATTATTTTAATAATAAATTATTTGTAAGAGTATATAGTGAAGAAGAAGAATTTTTAATATATGATTTAAATAAAATAAATAGTAAAGATATTAAAAGTATTAAAGAATATAAAGATGATGTTGATAAAAAATTAAAAAGTATTATTAAAGATTTGAAAGATAAGTATAATGTTAATTTACATTTATATACTGAAAATTCAATTAGTTTTCCGGATTTTAGTGCTAAATCATATAAAAATACAGAAGTATTACTTGCTAGAAGTAAAGAAATTAAACAAATAGTTAGTAAGTTTGATAAGAATGTATTTGATAGTTTTTATGATGAAAATTTTAATGGGTTGCATATTTATTTGACTGGAGAACTTACTCCGAGTGATTATGGGTCTCAGTATGCTACTCCGGCTGCTTATTCACTTACTTTTAATGATCAATATATGATTGTTCTTAGTATGGAAGAATTAAGTGTAAAATCTAATGTTTGCCATGAACTTATGCATAATTTAGAAACTAATTTAAATTATAAAGGAGAATATTTTAATGATTGGGATAAATATAATCCAAAAAATTATAAATATAGTTATTCTTATGTAGGAAAATATAGAGATGATTATACTTTGAGTGAAACTGATAAAAATAAAGTTTATTTTACTGATTATTATAGTCATACTTTTCCAAATGAAGATAGAGCTAGAATATTTGAAAATATTTGTAATGAAAGAGAAAATGATATTATAAAAATTTATCCTAATTTAAAGAAAAAGGGAGAATATTTAAGAGAAGTTTTATATAAGTATTATCCTAGTTTAGAAAATGATACTGTGTTTGATAGTTTGAAGTAAAAATAAATGTAAAAATTTTAAAATAACTAGTAATGAAATGCAATTTATGGTAATATAAATTATAGGAGGAATGTATTATGGATTGGTGGGTAATATTAATTATAGTTTTAGTAGTTATCGTTCTTTATGTAATTAGTGTATATAATAGTCTAGTTGGTCTTAGAAATAAAGCTCAAGATCAAAAGAGTCAAATTGATGTAGAATTAAAAAGAAGATTTGATTTAATACCTAATTTAGTAGAAACTGTTAAAGGCTATACAAAACATGAAAAAGAAACTTTAGAAGGAGTTATTAAAGCAAGAAATTCTTATGTATCTGCAAATAGTACTGAAGAAGGTCTTAAAGCTGATGGAGAACTTAGTCATGCAATTAGTAAATTATTTGCTTTAGCAGAAAGTTATCCTGATTTAAAAGCTAATGAAAATTTTATTAAACTTCAAGATGAACTTAGTTCTATTGAACAAAAAATTGTTTATGCTAGACAATTTTATAATGATTCAGTATTAAGATTAAATAATAGAATTGAAATGTTCCCTTCTAATATAGTTGCTAGAATGTTTAATTTTAAAAAATTATCTTTCTTTGAAGCTACTAATGAAGAAAGAGAAAACGTAAAAGTTAAATTTTAAGGCATTATAAAGTGCCTTTTTTTGTTAGAGGGTGTGAGTTATGAAAAGATTTAGTTTAATTATTACTTTGGTTATTTCAATAATGTTTGGATTTAATGTTTATGCTGCAAGTAATGATATTAAGAAAATATCAATGAATATTTATGTTGATGAATTAGGAGATGCTTATGTTACTGAAGTTTGGAATGCTTCTTTAAATAAAGGTACTGAAGGATATAAAACTTATGGAAATTTAGGTAATAGTGTTATAAGTGATTACAAAGTAACTCTTAATGATAAAGAGTATACTACTTTAACAAGTTGGAATGTGTCAGCGTCATTTGATGAGAAAGCTTATAAAGCTGGTATAAATAAGATAGATAATGGAGTAGAGTTATGTTTTGGGATAAGTAAGTATGGTAATAATACTTATACTTTGAAATATAAAATTAGTAATTTTGTTAGTACTACTGATGACTCTGATATTATTTATTGGACTTTAGTTCCAAGCGAGTTATCTGATAAACCAGAGTATACTTATATAAAAATTTATAGTGATTTTAAATATGATAAAGATACTCCAGTATATGGCTATGGTAATTATGGAGGATATGCATATGTTTATGATGGTTTTATAGAACTTGTTCATGAAGATCCACTTGATAGTGATGAATATATGACTGTTCTTGCTAAGTTTCCAAAGGGTACTTTTAAGACAACATCTGATATAGGAAATGATTTTGATTATTATCTTAATTTAGCTGAAGATGGTGCAACTTCATATGTTGAAGAAAAACTTAGCTTTTGGGAAATACTTGGTGTAATTATTAATTTTATTGTTCCTTTTGTAATAATAATTGCTATATTTGCATCAATTGCTAGTGGTGATTTTGGAACTAAAAAGGTTAAGATATCTAAAGAAGTAAAGAATTTTCCTAAGAAAGATTATTTTAGAGATTTACCTTTAAATAAAGATATTTTTAAAGCTTATTGGATTTCTGGATTTTTTAAATTATTTAAAAATAAAACTGATTTTTTAGGAGCTGTATTACTTAAGTGGTTAAAAAATGGTAATATTGAGAATGTAACTGTACAAAGTAAAATATTAAAGAAAGAAACAAGAGCAGTAAAACTTCTTAATAAGACTGGTATGAATGAAAAAGAGGTTGAATTATTTGATATGATGTTTAGTGCATCTGGTGATGGAGTACTTGAGAGTAATGAATTTACTAAATGGTGTAAAAATCATTATAATAAAATACTTAAATGGTTTAATAATGTAGTTGATGATACTACTGAAGAGATGGTTTTAAATGGTTATTTAACTAAGGAAAAGAAGACTTTTAGTACTCATTATAATAGTAATTTGAGTTTAATGGAACCTGCTAAACAAATGACTGGACTTAAAAATTTCTTGAATGATTTTTCTAGTATTAAAGATAAAGAATCTATAGAAGTAAAAATATGGGATGAATACTTAATGTTTGCACAAATATTTGGTATTGCTAAAAAAGTAGCTAAAGAATTTAAAAATTTATATCCTGATGTTATTCCAGAAGATTATTATGATGATATTATCTTTATTAATAATATTTCATATCAGGGTGTTCATGCTGCTAGTCAAGCTAAGAGTAGAGCTGAAAGTTATTCTGCTGGAGGAGGAGGATTCTCATCTGGTGGCGGAGGAGGAGGTTCCTTCGGTGGCGGTTCATCTGGTGGTGGATTTAGATAAGAAGAACTTGTTTAAAGTTTTTCTTTTTTTTAAAAAAATTGGTAATTATTGACACAATTTGACATAAAATATAATATGTGCTATAATTATATTGTTCATTCAGGGGGATTTGATAATGAATAATTTAAATGAAAGCGCGTATGCCCTCCATAATTTATGGAGTAAAATAAAGAAATTAATTAAAAAAAGCAATTTAAAATATATGACTATGCCTGTAATATATTTACTTATTGTTCTAACAATGAGTGAAAGTGTAACAAAAATAGTTAATGAAGTAACTTATTTAAAGAGTGATTCTTATGTAGTTAAACCTATTAGTAATGATGAAAAAGTTAATTACATATTAGATAAATATAATTTAAGTGAAAATGAATTTAATGTTTTAGTTGCTATTGTGCTTAGTGAATGTGAATATAATTCTTATGAAGATAGTTATGCAGTTATAAATACTATTTATAATAGAACTCATAGTAAGAACTGGGTTAGAAGTGCAAATAAAAGATTTGGAGATAAAAAGGGCGAAAATTTATATTATCAAGCAATACTTCCAAATCAGTTTGTAGTATATGAACATGGAAGCTATAAAAATAAACTTAATATTAAAGATGGTGTGGGGTATAATGCAATTATAGATTTCCTTTATACTGAAAATATATTACATGATTATTTATCTTTTAGAAGTCATAATTCTAAAGTAAATGGTAGTGAATCATTTAGTGCTAAAGGAAATAAATATTTTAATAAAATTAAAGATATTAATAGAATATAACAAATTTTTAAAGTTATATTCTATTTTTTTAAAAAAGTCACTTTATAGTCATTTTGTTATAATATTATTATTTTGGAGGGAATAATATGGAAATATTAAAAGTTGAAAATTTAGTTAAAACTTATACTAATGGTTCATCTACAATAAATGCTGTAGATAATGTAAGTTTTTCTGTAGAAAAGGGCGATTTTGTTGCGATTGTGGGAGCTTCTGGTTCTGGTAAATCGACTCTTTTACATCTTTTAGGGGGAGTAGACTATCCAACTAGTGGTAAAGTTTTTATTGATGGAATAGATATTTATTCACTTTCTAAAGATGCTCTTGCTATTTTTAGAAGAAGACAAGTTGGACTTATTTATCAATTTTATAATTTAATTCCTATATTAAACGTAGAAGAAAATATTAGTTTACCTTGTAAACTCGATGGTAAAAATGTTTCGAAACATAGAATGAATGAAATTATAAATATACTTGGTTTAAGTGAAAGAGTAAATCATTTGCCTAATGAGTTGTCTGGTGGTCAACAACAAAGAGTATCAATTGGAAGAGCAATTGTAAATAATCCAGCATTAGTTTTAGCAGATGAACCAACTGGTAATTTGGATTCTAAGGCTAGTGAAGAAATTATTGCACTTTTAAAAGAATCTAATAAAAAATATAATCAAACTATTATTGTTATTACACATGATATGGATATTGCAAAAGAAGCTAGTAGAATTATTACTATTGAAGATGGTAAGATTATTAGTGATGTTAGGAATTAATTATGAATATATTAAATAGCCTTACAATTAAAAATTTAAAATTAAATAAAAAAAGAACAATATTAACAATAATAGGTATTATACTTTCAGTAGCATTAATTTGTGCAGTTTCTGGTATGGTTACTTCTTTTAGACAAACATTAATTAATTATGCGATTATTGATGGTGGTAATAGACATATTACTGTAGAAAATGTTAAGAAGGAAGATTTGAAATATTTTTTAAATAATAAAAATGTTAAAAGTATGTTTTTAACTACTAATTTAGGATATGCAGATGTTGATAATTTTAATGAATATAAACCTTATGCTTATGTAATTGGTTACACTAAAGAGGCATTTTCAAATACTACCATTAATATGGTGGATGGAAGACTACCTTTAAATAGTAATGAAATTGTTATAAGTTTGCCTTATAAAAATGGTACTACTTATAAACTTAATGATAGTATCACTTTAAATATTGGTGATAGGGTTTGTGAAGATGGAACTATACTTAATCAAAACAATCCATATAATAATCCGAAGGATGAAGATGATTGTCATGAAAAAATAATAAATAAAGTTAGTAAAACTTATACAATAGTTGGTATTATGGAAAGACCTAATTTTAGTTTAGAAGAATATAGTGCTCCAGGATATACAATGATTACTTATGCAGATGAAGTAAATAGTAATATTAATGTTTCACTACTTTTTAAAGATCCAAATTATTATAAAGAATATACTTCAAATATAAGAAGAGATAGTGTACTAGGTGCTTATAATATTAGTTATAATACAGAACTTCTTAGATGGAGTGGAGCAGGTCTTAGTGATAGATCAATGCAAGTACTTTTTTCTATAGCTTTTATTGTTATTGGAATAATTATTTTTACTAGTGTATTTGTTATTAGAAATAGTTTTGAAATATCTACACAAGAGAAGAGAAAACAATATGGAATGTTATCTAGTGTAGGTGCTACTAGTAAACAAATTAAGAAAAATGTATTGTATGAAGGTTTTATTTTGGGACTTATTGGTATTCCTTTAGGGATATTATCTGGAATATTTGCGGATTTTATATTAGTTTTAATAATTAATTATTTTGGTAATTTTAGTTTTGAAGATATAAAGTTTGCATTTAGTATATCTATTTGGCCAATACTTGTAAGTATATTATTAGGTATTGTTACAATATATTTATCAGTTATTAAGTCTGCTAGAAAATCAAGTAAAATATCTCCGATAGAAGCAATTAGAAATAATAATGAAATAAAAATTAATAATAAGAAAGTAAGAAGTTCTAAAATAATAGATAAATTATTTGGTATTGGGGGAATTGTAGCTTATAAGAATTTGAAAAGAAACAAGAAGAGAAATAGAACTACTGTAATATCTATAGTAGTAAGTGTTTTTGTATTTATTTCACTCTCATCTTTTATAAGTTATGGGTTTAAAATGACTGGCCAATATTATACTGATTTAAATTATAGTATACAGCTTTATGTTAATGATAAAACTGGTGATAAACTTAATGAAGCGTATGATTATATAAAAAGTTTATCTAATGTATCTAGATATAGTTTAAATAGAAGTATTAATATGAGTTTTAATTATGAAGATTATTATACTAAGGATGCTTTAGATTATTTTGGTACTAATGATGGACTTAGTGCTACTATAATGGCTGTTGGTAATAAAGAGTTTGAAAGATTATTACAAGAAAATGATGTTTCTGAAAGTGATTATTTTAATAAAGGATTATTAATAGATTCTAATATGATTTATGTAAAAGAAGATTATTATAAAGAAATTAATTTAATAGATTTATCTAAAAGTAAAACTATTAATGGTAAGATTGATGATAGAGATTTAAGTATAGATATTATAAAGAGAATAAAGGTTTTACCAATGGGACTTCAACATGTATATAGTGATTCACCTTGGATTATTGTAAGTGATGATTATTATAACTATATAATAAATGAATATAATGTAATTAAAAATAATAGTGGTAGTATTTATATAGATTGTAGTGATGCAGATAAAGTAGAAGCTAAGATTAATGAATATTTAAAAAGTATTAATTTTACTGATTATAATTTAGTAAATATGCAAAAAGTAGCTGAAATGCAAAGATCTACTATTATATTAGTGTCTATATTCTTATATGGTTTTATTACTGTTATTAGTTTAATTGGAGTTACTAATATTATTAATACTATTAATACAAATATGAGTTTAAGAAAAAGAGAATTTGCTATATTTAAATCTATTGGTATGACTAAAAATGAATTTAATCAAATGATTGCACTTGAAAGTATTATGTATAGTACTAAATCATTAATTATAGGAATTCCTCTAGGTTTGGGTGGCTCATATTTAATATATAAAGCATTTGCAACTGGTAGTGATTTTGGTTATATTATTCCTTGGAGTTCAATAATTATTTCTATATTAGTTGTGTATGTTTTAGTAAGTGTAATTATGTATTTTGGATTAAAAAGTACTGATAGTGATAATATAATTGATGCGATAAAAGAAGAAAATATATAAGAAGCAAGTAATATTGCTTCTTATTCTCTATATTTATAAATTAATATTTGATATTATATAGAAGGTGAGGGTTTATGAAAATACTTTTAGTTGAAGATAATGAACCAATAATAAAAGCAATAACGTTTTTATTATCTAAATATGATTATGAAGTAGTAGTTGCTACTACTATAAGAAGTGCTAGAAATTTAATTCAAAATAATATTGATCTAGTTATATTGGATTTAATGCTTCCTGATGGGTATGGTCTTGATTTTTTTAATAGTTATAAAAATATACCTACTTTAGTTTTAAGTGCTAAAGATGAAGAGGAAGATGTTGTAAAAGCAATTGATGCTGGAGTAGAAGATTATATTATTAAACCATTTAGATCTAAAGAATTTTTGTCTAGACTTAATAATATTATAAAAAGAAATAAAAAAGATAATATTATAAGTTATGAAAATTTAAAGTTTGATATGCTTGCTTATAAAGTATTTAATAATAATGAGGTTGTTAATTTAACTGGTCTTGAATTAAAAATATTATTTTTACTTCTTGAAAATAAAAATAGACTTGTTACTAGAGATGTTATTATTGATAAAATATGGGATTCTTCTGGAAAGTTTATTAATGATAATACACTTAGTGTTTATATAAAAAGAATTAGAGAAAAAATTAATAATGATAATTTAATTAAAACAATAAAGGGAATAGGTTATAGGATTGATTTATGAAAAAAATAGTTATATGGTTTTTGAGTGGAATTATTTTGGTATTTATATCTTCTTATGTAAATTATGAGAAGTATGCAAGTGATGTAAATAGTTTTGTATCTGGTGTTGTTAGTGTTATTCATGATGAGTATCCGGATATAAAAGATGAAGATATAATAAATGTTATTAATAGTAAGAAAAGAAATAATAGTGAAGTTCTTAAAAGATATGGATTTTTAGTTAGTGATATAAGTTATTTAAATAGTATGGAGAGAGTATATAAAAAGAATATTATATTAAATATTAGTATATTTTTAGGTTTTAGTGTTGTTTTTGGTGGTTATATATTTTATAAAAAATATAAATATAATAAAGAGATATTAAATATTACAAATTATTTAAAGAAAATAAATGAGGGAGTATATGATTTAGATATTATTGATAATGTTGAAGGTGATTTATCTATTTTAAAAAATGAAGTATATACTACTACAGTTAGTTTAAAAGAATGTTTTGAAAAAGAATATGATGAAAGAATAAAAATTAAAGATAATTTAGCAAATATTTCTCATCAACTTAAAACTCCTCTTACTTCTATAATGCTTATGGTTGATACAATGCTTGAAGAAGATGTACCGGAGAGTGTTAGAAATGAGTTTTTAGAAAGCATTAGAAATCAAATTGATAATATTAATTTTTTGGTTATAGAAATTTTAAAATTATCTAAACTTGATGCAAATATTGTTAAATTTAATAAAAATAAAGTATATGTTTTAGAAATGATTAATAAGTGTGTTAATAATTTAAAAAGTGATATTAATAAAAAAAATATTAATGTAAATATACATATACTTGATGATTTATATTTTATTGGAGATTTTAATTGGGAATGTGAAGCTTATACTAATTTAATAAAAAATGCAGTTGAAAATATAGAAGATAATTCTAATATTTTTATTAGTTCTAAATTAATTGGTAATATATTAAATATTTATATTATGGATGATGGGGTAGGAATTAATGAAGAAGATAAAAAACATATTTTTGAAAGATTTTATAAGGGAGTTAATTCTAAAAGTAATAATTTTGGTATAGGACTTTCTTTAGCAAAAGAGATTATTAATAAAGATGGTGGAGTTATAAAACTAGATGATAGTTTAGTAGGAACTAAGTTTAAAATTAAATATTATATAAAAAAATATTAACTTTTTTGGGTTAATATTTTTTTATATGCTATCTTTTATTTTTTTGTAATTACTAAAATTTAATTTTGCTATTTCTCTTAATTTTTCTTCTCCATATTCATTAATTATATCTTTTCCAACTTTATCTACATTAGTTCCTGCTCCTTTTGGAAGTACCATATGTACATCATCACTTAATTCATCCATTTTTCTTAAAAAAGTATATCTTGCTATTATTGATGCACATCCTACACTTAAAACTTTATCTTCGGCTTTAGTCATAAATGTAATGTATTCAACTTTTTCTGGAACATTTTCTATATATTTATAAAAATTTTCTTTACTACAAAATTCATCAATTACTATTTTAGCATAATTAAATTTATTTTTTTCTTTTAGCTCATATAATGCTTTGTTGTGTAAAATTGCTTTTAATTTATTCATATTGTTATTATTTTTACCATAATTTTCATTATACGTTTTATTGTCTAAAATAGTAGTAACATATGGAATTTTTTTCATTATTTTTGGAGCAATTTCTAATATTTTTTCATCAGTTAATTTTTTTGAATCTTTAACTCCAATTTCTTTTAAAAACTCAAAATTTTTTGTTTCTACATATGTTGCAGTTACAACGATTGGTCCAAAAAAGTCTCCAGTTCCAACTTCGTCAGATCCAATTGTATTTAAATTCATGATACTTTCATCTACCTTTTTTTCTTTTTCTTCAGTACCATCAATATTAATTATTCTTTTATTTAATTTTTTTTCTAAATCAATCCATATGTTTGCATCGATGTCTGCACTAGTACCTTGAAACATTAATTTTCCACTTTCATAAAGTGTTACAATAGTATCTTCTTCTACTGCTTGAAATACTGCATATGGAGGAGTTTTTTCTCTTCTTAAATCTTTATAGTATTCAATTACTTTATTTTTTAAGTTATCTGATATTTTAAAAACAATAGTCATTTTACACCTCAGAAATATTTTAGCATAATATTCTTTATTTTTCATCATAATTATAATATAATTTAATGTAGGAGAGTGAGTTATGAATATAGCTTTAGATGTATTTTTAGTTATTTTTATAGTTTTAGGTACTTATATGGGTGCTAGAAAAGGGTTAATTAAATCTGCGATTGGATTTGTTGGTTTAGTTGCAATTGTTATTATTAGTTTTTATTTAAAAACTGGACTAGCAAGTTTTTTAATCGATAAGTTACCATTTTTTAATTTTGGTGGTTCTTTAGAAGGTTTAACATCAATAAATATATTAGTTTATAATATTATTGCATTTGTATTTATTTTTATAATGTTATCATGTGTTTTAAATATTATAATTGCTGTTACTGGTTTTATTGATACACTTTTAAAGTTTACTGTAATATGGATTATTCCTTCAAAAATTGGTGGTGCAATTATTGGCTTTTTAGAAGCTTGGGTGTATATATTCTTGGTAGTATTCATACTTGGCCAAATAAGAGTAACATCTAGTTGGGTAGATGATAGTAAAATTGGTGATTTTATTTTAAATCATACTCCAGTAATGAATACAATACTTGGAGATGCAAGAGATGCAGCGAATGAGATTTATGCTATAGTTAAAGATGTAGAGGGTTCAAGTGATGAAGAAAAAAGAGATATAAATATTAGTATATTACAAATTGAAATGAAATATAATTTAATTACTAAAGAAGAAGTTAGTACATTAATTAGTACTGGTAAACTTGAATTAGATGGGGTAATGTTTGGTTAGGAGAATTTTATGATAAGACACTTAAATAATGGAGAAGATTTATTTGGATTAGTTGAAAAAGGTATTTATTTAGTTGATTTTTATACAGAATGGTGTGGACCTTGTAAAATGCTTAGTAGTATTTTAGAAGAAATTGATTATATGGATATTATTAAAGTTGATGCTGAAAAGTTTAATGATTTATCTATTAAATTTGGAATTATGAGTGTTCCAACATTACTTTTCTTTAAAGATGGAGTTGTGATGAAGAAAGAAATTGGTTATAGAACACCAGAAGAAATTAAAGAAGTATATAAATCTATAAAAGATTAATAGTTTTGGGAGAACTTATTTATTTTTGATATATAGATTTACATGAAAAGAACATCCTTTGTGGGATGTTTTTTCTATTTAATTACTTCTTTGGCAGAATATAAATAAGTTCTTGTAAGTAAGCCTGATCCTAGTTTAATGCCCCCAAAATATCTTACTACACAAATAAATGTATTATTTAAGTTATTATTTATTATTATATTATATATTGGAGTTCCTGCTGTGTTACTTGGTTCTTTATCATCGCTTTTTTTTACAATATTATCTATTTTATAAGCATATGGTATATGTCTTGCTTTTTTATGTTCTTTTTTTAAATTAGAAAGTATTTCATCAACTTCTTCTTTACTATTTACTTCATAATAGTAAGAGATGAATTTTGATTTTTTTATTTCATATGTAAAAGTGTTAATTAATTTCATAAATACCTCATATATATAATAACATATCATGATTAATTTGTGTTATACTAAATTTAGTGATGGATTATGTTAAGAGATAAATTGAAATTAGTACCTCATTTACCTGGTAGTTATCAAATGAGGGATAAAGATAATAGAATTATATATGTTGGTAAAGCAAAGGATTTATATAATAGAGTTAATAGTTATTTTAGAGGTACTGTTACAGGTAAAACTAAAAAAATGGTTAGTGAAGTAGTAGATTTTACTTATATTGTTACTACTAGTGAATTAGAAGCTTTTATAACTGAACTTAATTTAATTAAAGAATATGAACCAAAATATAATATACTTTTAAAAGATGATAAGAGTTATCCATACATAGAATATATTAGTAAACCTTATCCAAAGTTAGTAGTTAGTAGATATTTAAAGATTAAAAAGAAAGATAATAAAACTATTTTTGGACCTTTTCCAAATGCTTATGCTGCTAGAAGAATAGTTAAACTTATAAATAGATTGTATCCTTTAAAAAAATGTGATGGAAATCCTAAAAAGGTTTGTTTATATTATCATATTGGAGAATGTTTAGGGTATTGTACTAAGAATGTAGATAAAGATAAATTAGAGAAAATGGAAAATGATATTTTATCTTTTTTAAGAGGAAATGATAAAATACTTAAAGATAAGATACTTGAGAAAATAGAAAATTATTCAAATAGTTTAAATTATGAACTTGCTAAAGAATTAAGTGAAGAATTAAATTATATTAATGTAGTATTAGATAAGCAAAAAGTTGAACTTCATGATTTTATTAATAGAGATGTATGGGGAAATTATATATTAAATGGACATATTGGTATTAATATTTTATTTATAAGAAATAATAAGTTAATTGGTAGTGTTAATGATATTGTTACAATAAAGATGGATGAAAAAGAAGAACTTAATTATTATATTATGAATTTTTATACTAAAAGAGAAGTACCTAAAGAAGTATTAGTAAATGAAAATATTGATGAAAATATATTAAATGAACTTATACAAACTAATTTTGTAGTACCTCAAAAGGGAGTTAAGAAAAAACTTCTTGAAATGGCTAATTTGAATGCTAAGATATATATAGAAAATGGTATTGCTACTATAAATAAAAAAGAAGAGATGAGTATTCATGCTAATAATGAATTAAAAGAATTACTTAAATTAAATAATTTACATAGAATAGATGCTTTTGATAATTCTAATTTATTTGGTAGTTATTCTGTTAGTGGAATGGTAGTTTTTAAAGATGGTAGAGCATCTAAAAATGATTATAGAAAATATAAAGTTAGTGTAGAAAAAAATGATGATTATAATACTATGAAAGAAGTTATTTATAGAAGATATTATAAGGTATTATTAGATAAATTAGAAATTCCTGATTTAATAATAGTAGATGGAGGAATTAATCAAATAAATGCTTGTAAAGATGTTTTAGGAGAACTTAATTTAAATATTAAAGTATGTGGTCTTAAGAAGAATGATAAGCATAGGACTAATGAGTTAATTGATGGAGAAACTTATAATGTAATTGAACTTGATAAAGATAGTAAAGTGTTTCATTATTTAACTAGAATACAAGATGAAGTACATAGATATACTATTACTTATCATAAAACTTTAAGAAGTAAAGGTAGTATTAGTAGTGTACTTGATTTAGTAAGTGGTATTGGTAATGTTAGAAAAAAAGAATTAATAAAGAAATATGGTAATTTAAATAATATTAAAAATGCCAGTGTAGAGGAATTAAGTTCTATAGTACCTTTGGAAGTTGCTAAAGAATTAAAAGAATTTTTAATAGAAAGAGATAATGAAAAAAATAATAAATAATTGAATATTTTGTCAGTTATTGTCGAAGGTATTGAAATAAATATTTTTATACTGTAATATCTTTTTTGAAAGCGGATTTTGGTTGATTTTAATATATCTATAAACTAACCCTTACTTTGAAAATGTAATCAATCATTCATTTCATTTATTGTAAAAATATAAAAATAAATATCTCAAAACTAAACTCCAATAATCAAAAATTCGCTTTCATATAATTTATGTAAATATAAAAAATGTACTTGATAAAAGTATGTTTTTTTGTTATATTTTTTATAGAAAGATAGAAAATAAGTAAAAAGAAAAACTTACTTACCTGGAGGTTGGGAAAATGAAGAAAAATAGCTTCCGGGGGGGGGTTGTGAAACTCCTTCTTGGAATAGAAGTAATAACTTTATT
>OJAW01001114.1_pt1 | contig 16455 bp, 12 predicted proteins | sample 1589151 | NCBI WGS metagenome assembly OJAW01 (sample SAMN03283290) | human gut metagenome | biome: human-associated habitat; material: feces | host: Homo sapiens | place: Peru | collected 2012
ATTTCTGTTGGAAGAGGTACAGGTCCAGAGATAACTCCTCCTGTTCTTTTAACAGTTTCTACAATCTTAGCGCAAGCAGTATCAAGAAGTCTATGATCATAAGCTTTTAGTTTGATTCTTACCTTTGACATTTTATGTCCTCCCTTCGTCTATATCTTGTATAAACATGATTCCGTAACGAATACCCTGATATTTTAAGAAAATATCTTACAACATCTCCTAGCGTATCAGCAACCTCGCACATCTAAACCAGTCAAACTAGAAGTTATTATACCCTATAATCATTATTATTTCAAGCCATTTATCGCTATTTTTTTACAAAAATTAAAAAACTTAAAAATCAAAAAAAGAATAGCTAATAAACTATTCCTTAACATTATTTTTTATATAATTAAATAATATATTCTTATCAGAATTATCTAAATGCTCTTCTATAACACCATTATAACCTAAGCATCCATTATTCCAAACACTAATCACATTTATTAATTTATCATTATAATCATACAAATATAAATTATATTTGTAATCAGAAGTTATTTTTATATCATCATCACTAGCAAATTTAGTATTAGAAAATAAAGGATTTCTCTTCTTTCTGCAAGAAAAGCATTAACTTTATACGCATAAATATTAACAACGTGTCTTTCATCAAAAGATAAGTTATTATGTCGTACTCTAAAATTGAAGAAATAAAAACTGTCCTCTGGGGTAAACACAATATATACTTCAAGGCTAATGATGATGTAAATATCATTGTAGGTATCAATGGTAGCGGGAAAACCACATTGCTCAATGAAATCCACAAGAATATTCTTGATAACATTGATGATAAGAACCGAGTGGTATTTGTTCCGTCCATTGATAATATAGCTATGCGCGACAAGCGCAAGGTTGCCAATGCCCTGACTCAGGATTTGGAGTTTTATATGTTCGATATGAAGACTGGCCCATCTATGATGTACCATCGTATGTCTATGATTGATGCTTCTCCTGAAAAACAAGCAGAGATAAAGAAAGGCATAGATGATTTCTGTGCCATTGTCAATGGCTTGTTTAAAGACACTGGAAAGCGCATAGAGATTGAAGGCAACAAATTCAATATCATTGCGGACAATCAGATATTGCCTATTGATGCTCTTTCTTCGGGCGAGAAACAGATTCTTTTGATCCTGCTGCGGGTTTTCTTGTTGGACGGAAAGAGCGGTTATGTCTTGATTGACGAACCAGAGAACTCCCTTGACATCAGTTGGCAGTTTGAATTGATTGATATTCTTGTAAAGTTCAATCCAAACGCGCAGTATTTCATCACCACCCATTCTCCAAGTATCTTTGGCAAAGGATGGGGTGACAAGATTATCTATATGGAAGATATCACAACACCTGTCAAGCTGTAGTTATGACCAGAATAGAGGAACAGGCACAATATTACAAGAATCTTCTTTTGCGTGACAGGAGCATCAAGGCCGTTGTCCATTTGGAAGATGCTGAGGATGAACATTTCTGGAATCATCAACTTCAGGAAGCGTCTCCGGCAAAATATCTATTCCTGCCATACTCTAAGAGCGATAAAGGAACGAATGCGCGAGGTTGCGAGCAATGTCTCCGTTACAGACCATATTTGACTAAGCACTTCTTTATCTGCATAGATAGCGACCTGCGTCAGTTAAAAGGTGAGGATGGACTCAATGCCGACAATTATATCGCTCAAACCTATACATATTCTTGGGAAAACCATTTGTGCGAGGCAAAGCATCTTCAGCGAAGATTCTCTGCATTGGTGCCAGAAAGCAACTTTGATTTCGAGGTATTCTTAACGCATCTCTCCACTGTCATTTATAAACCACTGTTGTATCTCGTTCATTACAGCCAAAACTCTGAACTAAATCGACAGTGGAACATTTCAAAATTCAATGCTTGTCTGCCGTTGCAGCCCAAGCTGGAAGAACTGTCTGATAATGGACGAGGCTACATTGAAAGAGTTTCTTTGTTATTTGAAGAAGCACTTCGTGGTCTTGAACAACCAGATATGATGGCGAACGAGTTTATAGATGAATCCAATGCCTATCTCCATATACAAGGACATCAACTTTTCAAGGTCGTCCTTCATATAGGCACTATGTTGTGTAGAGGTACAGGAGTCGCATTCAAGTCGGATATTTTGGACAAAGCGATTCATACCGAAGGGTACACTGAAATCAACCATTTACAATCTGATCTTGTTCAAATAACCACAGAAGCATAATCAATGGAGAATAAAATAAAAGTCGTTCTCGTAGATAAGAAGAGAACAAATAAGTGGCTCGCAGAGCAGATAGGTTGTTCACCAACAACCGTTAGCAAGTGGTGCACAAATGTCTGCCAACCCCCAATGGAGACATTTGTCAGGATTGCGGAACTCCTTGAAGTTGACATTAATGAGCTGTTGAGGATAGAGAAGAGGTAACTCATAATAAAGATCATTCGTTAACAAGAAGCGAAAAACATAACTAGAGTAAAGTTCCAATAAAGTAAAATGCTTTTACCAATAGGTAACATAAAAAGACATCATAATGAATATCCAGATAAAAGATAATAAAATCTTTGCCCCTCTTAAAGATAAGTGGTTAGTGCTCAAACCAGAGGAAGAGGTTCGTCAGCGCTATATTTGTCGATTGGTTGAGAGTTATGGTTATGACTTGAAGCAGATGGAGCAGGAACTGAAAGTTACTAACTCTCAGCGTGGACAAGGTGCGGCTCGTGCTGATATTGTGATTTGGAAATCAGTTCATGACAAAAATGAGGATAAGAGCGCTTTCATCGTTGTGGAATGCAAGGCTGAAACTGTGACCATTCGTAAAGACGATTATTATCAGGGGTATAATTATGCAGCATGGGCAGGAGCGGACTTCTTTGTTACAACCAATCTTAAGGAGACTCGAATATTTAAAGTCGTAAAAGGAGAGATACCTAAGAAACTTGAAGAAATCGTTGATATTCCAACGGCTGAGATGGCTAAAAACGAGAGGAAAGTTAAGGAATTGCTTAATCAAACCAAGGCTTTTACTCGCGATGAATTTTCACGTCTGTTGTATAAGTGTCACAATATTATCAGAAACAATGACAAACTTTCACCAGAGGCCGCTTTTGATGAGATCAGTAAGATTCTTTTTATAAAGATTCGTTATGAACGAGACAATACGGGCACACAAATATTCTCAAAGGATGAATTCTTAAAGTCAAAAAAGGAGTATGATAAGTGGAAAAATCCTAGTGATCCTGATTTTTATCAGTATCTTTTTAATCAAACAAAGGAATTATTTAAGGATGACAATCTTTTTGACCACAATGATACAATTCGTATTCGAGAAACCAGTTTTGAGAAGATCGTTGAGGAGTTACAGGTATATAACCTTTCTACAACCTCTGATGATGTAAAAGGTATCGCTTTTGAGAAATTCCTTGGGCGTACATTCCGTGGAGAACTTGGGCAGTTCTTTACGCCACGGACTATTGTAGATTTTATGGTTTCTGTACTTGATCCACAAGAAGGAGAGTACATTTGTGATCCTTGCTGTGGTAGTGGAGGTTTTTTGATTCGAGCTTTTGAGTATGTACGTGAGCAAATAGAAACAGAGCTTGAAAAGCGAAAGGAAGAAATCAAGCAAGAACTCATACCTGACAATTATAACGAACTAAAGTCTAAAGAACAAGAAGAGATAGACGCCATGATTTCTGACGCATTTACAAAGATGAATTACGAGGTGGATATCACTAACGAGAAAGGCCGTTTGAGAACGCTATCCTATAACTGCATCTATGGTACAGATGCCAATCCACGTATGGCTCGTACTGCTAAGATGAATATGATTATGCACGGAGACGGTCATGGTGGTGTTCATCATCACGATGGCTTACTGAATGTCAACGGCATTTGGGATGGACGTTTTGATGTGATTTTGACAAACCCTCCATTTGGCTCTCGTGTGGATAGAGATATTAAGATTACAGAGGCGGATAGGTTTACTGATGGGGCAAAGATCAACGCTTACATAAAGCGATATGGCGAAGAGTATCGTGCTGCTCTTAGGCAAGTTAACGACCACATAGGAGAATCTATTCTTGATCAATTTGGTGTTGGTAAGTTAAGTGGTCTTACAGAGGTACTTTTCATAGATCGCTGTCTGAATCTCCTGAAGCCAGGTGGTCGTATGGGAATTGTATTGCCTGAAGGTGTGTTGAATAACGCTAACCTCCAGAGTGTACGAGAATACTTTGAAGGGAGAGCCAAGATTCTTCTCATTGTATCTATACCTCAGGAGGTCTTTATGGCTGCGGGTGCTACTGTGAAACCAAGTCTTATGTTCTTCAAGCGTTTTACAGATGAGGAACAAGAGCAATATGACGATATCAAGAAAGAAGCATACTTAGAGGTGAGAGCTAAGCATCAAGAGGAAGACGACAAGATAGAAAAAGAACTTGCTAAACGAGGTAAAGAGGCGTTGCCTGCCTCTGAAAAGAAAGAGTTTCGTATTAGGAAGAAAGAACTCGAAATTACAATTGAGGCGGAAGCAAAAAAACTTATCAAAGAGCGTTTCGACTATATTATTCCTATTGCAGATATCAAACGCGCAGGCATCAATTCTGTTGGAATCAAGATAGAAAATGACTTGGAACCTCTTTTGAAAGAGTTTGTTAAGTATCGAATAGATAGTAAGTTATGGTTGCGACCTAGCAAAAAAACGACTTATAAATATGATGAGAATGGAGTTATGACTCGGATTAGAGAGTTTGATGGTATAGTTTGCGAACCTGAATGTTTTTATAACGCAAAAAAACAATAATATGGCTGCAGAGGCATATAAGTTCTTGCATATGGCAAACTATAAGGATATTCCGAACTGGAGTGTCCAGTATGCTGATGAGGAGGATCTTGGCTTTACTAATAAATTTCCGATGGCAAGGATTGGAGATTTCTTGGTAAAGAATCGTGATGTTATTGAGGTACAAGATGACGTGGAATACAAGCAGGTTACTCTCAAAATCAACAATGGGGGTGTAGTGCCACGAAATAATGGAGAGACTACCAAAGGTTCAAAGATAGGTACTAAGCGTCAGCATGTTGTTCATGCTGGCCAATTCATTATGTCAAAGATTGACGCTCGAAATGGTGCATATGGTATAGTTCCAGAAGAACTTGAGGGGGCCATTGTGACGAATGACTTCCCTGTCTTTAATGTGGATGCGCAGAAGATCATTCCTCAGTTTCTGGTTCTCGTATCAACTACTGATAAGTTCGTAGAGTTTGCTCGCAAATGCAGTAGTGGTACTACCAATAGAAAACGTATTGATATTGATGCTTTCTTAAACCAACGAATTCCATTGCCAAGTATTGATGTGCAGGAAGAAGTTGTAAAGCAATATATTAGAGCGTTAGATGATATTAAAAAAATTAAAGAGAAGATCACAATAGAAAAGACCAATTGTTTACAATATTGGGTTGATACTTTGGGTATTAATATTTCGTCAAAAGACAAAATCATAGAGGGGAAATTGTCATTTACTAAGTTTTCCTCCATATCTCAGTGGGGCGTAGATTTTATTAATGCAAAGAGGAACCAAGAGCAATTCAGCAAATATTTCACGAGTTGTAAAATTAAAGATATATGCAAAATAGGAAGTGGCGGTACACCTTCAAGAAGTAACAAAAATTATTATTCTGGTAATATCCCTTGGATAAAAACAGGTGAACTGCATAATGATGTTATTACAGATTCAGAAGAAAAGATTACCCAAGAAGCTATAGATAATAGTAGCACTAAATTGTATCCGGCAAACTGTATCGTAATGGCTATGTACGGTGCAACTATAGGCAAAACTGCAAAACTCGGTATCGAAGCGACAACCAATCAAGCTTGCGCTGTACTTTATGAGATTGATTCATCTATCATTGACACTGACTATCTATGGTTTTATTTGCAAACACAAACAGATAAATTTAAAGAACTTGCATATGGCGGTGCGCAGCCAAATATCAATGCTGGTATTGTTGCTGATTACCTAATACCGATTCCTTCTTTGATAGAACAACGTAGCATAGTAGAACATACCAAAGATATTCGTGCGTTTATTCAATCGTTAAAAAAGGAGATGATCCAAAAGACTTCGGAAGCGATCATAATGATAAATTCTATATTATTTGAACAAGTATGAAATTAAAGTCTCTTACGATAAAAGGGAATGGGTATAAAAACCTTAAAGACACATTTCCATTCGAGAAAAATAATGGTTATATAGCCTTAATTGGTCTAAATGGCTCTGGCAAAAGCAACCTAATAGAAGCTATTAGTATTATTTTCGATAAACTGATAAACAATAAAGGGAAAGACATTCCTTTTGATTATAGTATTGAATACGAGATAACAGACAATACATACACTATAAGCAATGAAGCTTTTATCAAGAATGGTAAAGAATGTGGGATTAATAAGATAGAATTTCCCTCTTCTATAATAGCATGCTACAGTGGTGAAGATAAACGTTTGTGGTCGCTGGCATACGAAGACTATCATTATTCCTATTTTAAGCAAGCGGTAAAAGGGGCTCGTTTTAATCCATCTTTATTATATATAGATAAATCCTGCTGGAACATCGCTTTTCTGTCTCTACTTTGTTCGGAAGATCCAGATGTCAAGTCTTTTTTAAAAGACAAATTAAACGTAACCTCTCCGGCTGATATCGAGATTGATTTTATTATTGATGACACAAGGAGAACAGCCTTTAGGCAACATTCAGCTTTAAACTGGTTTGATAGGATATGTAGTAATGGAAAAACAAGAGTGAACGGAAATCTTCTTTTCAGTACTGATATTATGTTAGCAGGTAAGACAGTCCCAAATACTGAGAAAGCCAAGACTGTATTTTCTTTCCTCTATTTACTATCCCAAGCAGAAAAAAAGGCCAAGAAGAATAATATTCAGCGTCTTATTATTTACATAAAAATCAAGGTCAATGGGATTTGCTTTGATGATCTTAGTGAAGGTGAAAAGAAACTCATTCTCATTGAATGTATCACAAAAGTGCTCGGTGAAGAAAAATCACTTCTCCTTCTTGACGAGCCAGATGCTCATACTCACATTGCGATGAAGAAAGATCTGCTCAAACTCATTTCTGAGTTTGATGGGCAGACAATCATGACTACCCATTCTCCAATGTTTCTTAATAAGGATTGGGACGGTTTCCAAGGGGACAATATATTCTATATGTATGATGGCAAGATTGAAAATACAGAGCCATTGAAGCATCTTGCCGAACTAACAGATAATGAGATAGATTACTTTAAAGGGTCCTTTATACTAAGCTCGAAGAAGATTCTTGTTCTCGAAGGAAAGTATGATGATAAGTATCTTAGAAAAGCTATAGAGATTCACGCAAAATCTGATCCCAAGTATAAGAAATTATGTGATGTTGTAATGTTCTCTGCTAACGGAGCGAGCGAAGCCGAGGAGGTATATGAGCAATCATTAAAACAAAGTATTGATAGAATAGAGAAATTGGTATTCCTGTTTGACTATGATGATGGTGGATGGAAAGGAGGATGGCAGAAAATAAAAAGTATAGGTGAAGGAGACACTAAAATAGTACCGCTATTTTACCAAGATAATTACTCCTCAATGAATTATCCTACTGAAGAGGAAGATGTCAAATTGGTAAATAATCAGCAGAGGACAATTATGAAAACTAATTCCTATATGGTAGAGGATTTGTTTTCGGAGGATGCTTATTTAGATATAATAAAACCTGTAATATCTTCAAGAACTCATAAAGATTTCAATAGTTTAAATATTGGGAAAAAAGGAACTGTAGGGGCAATAAAAGAGCATATTGAGAAAAATTATAATAGTTTTCAAGATGAATGGTATGATGGCTTTAAACCGGTTCTTGATAAACTATTGGAAGTTTTTGATTTGAATTAACATTGGGTTTCAAAACGATCTTGGCATATCTTTGCCAACAGAAAAAGGAGTGGACCTGCTGATGCAATTCATAACTTATGATTTATCAGTTGGAGAATGGGGAAAGTGCGTTTTTCATTGGCGACAAAGGAAATTAAGGATTCTAAAAAATGAATAATATGAATGGAATGGGAAAAGATATTTTAGAACAAACAAAAGGAGTTGCTGTTGAGGTATATAAAGATGCATTTAAGCCATCGGTACAGCCCATAGGCATTATGCTTAGTTACTTGCCAAGGACAATTAGATTGGCATTTAGTCGATGGGAAAAATGGATTGTTGGTGGAGAAGAGAGCATTTGTTTAACGGCAGAATCGCTTAAGGACAAACTGGCACAAGTCCCCCAAGAAAAATTAGTAGAACCAGAAGCTTATGTTGCTGTACCTGCGATGCAGCAACTTCTGTACTGCCAAGACAATGAGGATCTAAGAAATCTTTATGTGAACTTGTTGTCATCATCTATGAATATCGATAAGAAATGGCAGGTGCATCCATCTTTTGTTGATATAATAAAACAAATAACACCAGATGAGGCAAAAATTATGAATTCAATACCTAATTTTAAGAATAATTTTATGCCATTAATAGATGTACAATTATTCGATAAAAATAGTGCAGGTAAAGGTGGGCATCAATTATTTGTTACGAATTTTACGAATATTGGTATTGACATAATTGAAAGAAAAAATAATATTTGCGCATATGTTGATAATCTTGTGAGGTTGAAACTTTTAGAAATTCCAGCCACTTATCATCTGACAGACATAAGTGAGTATAAACCATTAGAAGAACATCCTATTCTGCAAGCAATGATACCAGAGGCGTATAAACAAGTCTATGATATTGGCTATAGGCATAAAGCTCTTCAAATAACTAATTTCGGGTTATTATTCAAGAATGTTTGCTGCGGAAAATAGAATATTGAGATTTTAATAGATGAGTGTCAATGGCTGATATAACTCAAAATACCAACGATATCCCGGAGCTGCAGTCGCCTTTAGAGCAGCTGCGGGAGGTTGATGGCGATGGGAGAGAATGGTGGAACTCACGCAGGCTGGCGCGGGTGATGGGGTATGGCAAGTACTGGAACTTCGAGCGTGTCATTGCCAAGGCGCAGGCTTGGGCTTCGCGGAAGGGTTACCATCTGGGAGAGCATTTCGTGGAGATTACCGAGATGGCGGAACTGGGCAGTGGGGCGGTCAGAGAGGTGACAAGCATTCGGCTTTCTCGTGCCGCTTGTATGGCTGTGGTGATGAACGCCGACCAGAAGAAGGAGATGGTGAAGGTGGCGCGGCAGTATTTCAGCTCGACGATGACTCCTGATGTGGCGGTGAGGAGTATGGAGTCATCCGTGCTTATGTACAAGGGAGGACGAGGCAAAGTACAAGTGCTGGTCATCTTCGACACAAATACTTTCTGGCTCTCCCAGCAGAGGATGGCAGAGTTGTTTGGAGTGACTGTTCCAACCATCAACTACCATCTTGACCAGATAAACCAAAGCGGGGAGATCCATTTGTCCGACGCGATTAGAAAAATTCGAATACCTTCGGACAAATGGTCTGGAGAGGTGATGATGTACAACCTTGATGTGGTGATTGCGGTTGGCTATCGGGTGAACAGCTACGAGGCGACACAGTTCCGAATCTGGGCGACGGGTGTCTTGAAAGAATATCTCACGAAAGGCTTTGTCCTGGATGATGAACGACTGAAGGGGAAAAATGTCTTCGGAGCGGACTACTTCGATGACTTGATCGACCGCATACGGGAGATCCGCATCAGCGAACGTCGTTACTATCAGAAGATAACAGACATCTATAGTGAATGTAGTTCCGATTACGACAGGGATTCTGAAGAGACACGTCTGTTCTTCAAGATGGTGCAGAATATGATGCACTATGCTGTCACTAAGCAGACTGCGGCAGAGATTATCTATGATCGTGCCGATGCGGAACGCCCTCATATGGGCTTGACTACTTGGAAGAATGCTCCCGATGGCAGAGTCGTCAAGTCGGATGTGACTGTGGCCAAGAACTACCTAAGCGAAAAGGAAGTTGATTCATTGAACCGGTTGAGCAATGTATTCATCGACATTGCGGAACAAAGGGCAGAGGATCATATCCTGATGACTATGGCAGATTGGTCTGGTCTTTTGCGGAAGTATATGAACCTTAACGACCGCCCTATACTTCCCGATGCCGGCAGGGTTACACACGAACAAGCCGTCGAGAAGGCTCTTACTGAATATGATAAGTTTCGTGTCATCCAAGACCGTGAAATTATGTCCGATTTTGACCGTCAGATTGAGTTGCTGTTCGGTGACAAGAAATAGAAACGGCACGTGGGAATTTGCGTCCGAAAAATTCGTATCTTTGAATTTTTGTTAGAAAGACGATAAGATGAAGGGAATCTTCAGGGGCATATTCATAAGTCTGGCGCTGCTTGCGGGGAGCGGGCTGCGGGGGTGGTGCGCCACTCCGGAGTTCATCGATTCGCTGCGGACAGAATTGAGGCTCAGGAATATGCCGGAGCGGGTCCTATTCCTGCCATTGGCGCTTGCGGACCAAAGGGGTGACGACGGGCGGGAAGGAATATGGTCGCTCACGGCGCTGGATGCTATCAGGGGGGAAGCACTTTGTCGGAAAACCGCAACCGAATCGGATAAAGGAACCGGGGATGTGGCAGAGGTGCTGATGACGAATGACAGAGAGGTGGTGAGGACGGAACAGGATCGAGGCGTAGCAAGCAATTTGATAGGTAGAAGCACTTGTGATTTTGACTCTGCGGATGTTCGCTTCGATGATTATCTTTCCACCGTGATAGCACTCGACCGCCTGCAGGAACTTTTCAATGAATATGGCGACTGGAATATGTCGATAGTGGCTTATGCCACAAGTCCGACGGCGTTGGCTGTGATGGATTCCACCGCATTCGCCAACGCCCCGATTCTTAGGAGTTTACGAAATGCTGAGGAGGAATATTCAGAAAATATTCCGGCCGCGTTTGAGCGGATAGGGTCGCTGGCGGCCAAGAGGAAGGCGGAGAGGCTGGCGTTCCTGCAGGAGCAGGCGGCGCTTAGGAAGGCCCGGCTGGACTCGCTGCGGAAGAGGCAGGCGGCGAACACCGACAGGATTACCTACACTATCCGTCGGGGCGACACGCTGGGAGGAATCGCGGCAAGATACCGGGTCAAGGTCTCTGACCTGAAGAGATGGAACAACCTCAAGAGCGATATGATCCGTGAGGGACGTAAACTGGTGATTTACAGATAGTCATTATGAAGCAATATAAGATACTTTTGTTTTTTCTTTCCGTTTTCCTGATCCTTTCCGCGATCTGGTTCGTATATCCGTCGAAAGGCGTTCAGGTAGGAGATTTGAAGTTGAGGTTCCCGTCCTACCAGGGCTATCTTGCCGACCTTCAGGACAGTACGGTGTACGTGAATGTGGATTCCGTGCTTCTTGCCGTGCAGAAAAGTTACGAGATGGTCGAAGGCTCGACAGATACCCTTCGCTACTACTATGACTACATCACCTCTAATCCAAACCGCATCTGTCTGCCGGAGGATGACTACACGTTCTTCGACTCGCTGTTCGTGGAGATGGCCGCGGCGGCAGATTCCGGCCGCACCGTCAGGATTCTGCACTATGGTGATTCCCAATTGGAAATGGACAGGATCTCGGCTGTGCTGAGACAGGATCTTCAGGAACGCTTCGGGGGATCCGGGCCGGGAATGGTGCCGATGATCCAACGGATTCCGACCGTGTCGCTCTCGCAGAACGCTTCCGGAAGCCTGACCCGCTATGCTATGGTGGGGGACTCGCTGACAAGGAAGGCTCCGCACAAGCGCTACGGGCCTCTGACACAGTTCACTGACGTTTCCGGCAATGGAACGTTCACGTTCACAAGAACCAAGAACAGATATTCCCAGGAGTTGGTCAAGTCGATCTCAAAGGTTTCCGTGCTTCTGGGGCAGAATTCCGCAGGCTTTGAGATGGCCTTGAAATGCGACACGTTGCCGGTAAGGAAAACCGTCATAGATTCGGCCAAGGCTGAAGTCTCGATGGTCACTTGGGAATTACCTTGCGATGTGGAGAAAGGCACAATCAGCTTTTCCGGCAATGCTGAGATCTATGGAATAATGCTGGACGGAAAGGGAGGCGTGACCGTTGACAATGTCGCCTTGCGTGGATGCGCCGGATTCATATTCTCGTCCATCAACCGTCAGGTGATGAAAGAGAGTTTCGCGAAGACGGACACTCGGCTGATAATCATGCAGTTCGGCGGAAACGCGATGCCTGGAATAGCCTCGAAGAAAGCCATTTCCTCTTACGTGAGGAAGATCGTGATGCAGTTCGACTACTTCAAGGAGGTCGCTCCGGAGGCCAGGCTGATGTTCATCGGCCCGGCGGACATGTGCAAGAGCGAGGACGGGAATCTGATAACCTGGCCGCTTCTGCCGCAACTTAATGATTCCTTGAAGGTCAACTGTCTGAAGAACGGCGTGGCCTACTGGGACACGTTCAACGTGATGGGAGGCCCGGGCTCGATGAGGAAATGGGTGAGCCACAATCCCGCTTTGGCCGGCCCCGATCATATTCATTTCACACACAAAGGAGCGCTTGAGATCGGAAACGCGCTCGCCAAGTCCTTCATTCTTTACCACGACTTCTACAAGCTCCGCCAGGAACTTTCAGACGAGGCTGTGGGAATATATCTGCGCGACCTGCGGGACAGTCTCAATCCTCGTCCCGCCGTGCCTGACACCTTGACAAAGACAGAGTTATGAGACGTTCCCTGACATATTCATTGCTCTTTTTGCTGCTTCCGGCGACCCTTTGGGGGCAGTCGCTGCGGAAGGCGGTTCCTGAATATGATTTCGCGCGTTTCGAGAAGAACCGGATTGGGTTTCAGGGGGATAGTTCGGCCTTTGAGAGGCTTTTTGAGAAGATGGATTCCGTGCTTTTTCTGGGTAAAGGCAACCTTAGGATTATGCACATCGGGGGGTCTCACGTGCAGGCCGGGACTTTGACGCGGCAGTTACGGAACGACCTTCTGTCTTTGAGAACGGCTTTGGACGGGGGCAGGGGACTGGTTTTCCCGTTCTCCGCCGCCCACACGAACAATCCAAGCAGTTTCACGACAAGTTACGAAGGGTCCTGGAAGGTGACGAAGAATGTCCAGCGGGAGCCGGATCATAGGCTTGGACTTACTGGAATATCCTTGAGCGCGTCGGATGACAAGGCTTCGGTGATGGTCACCACTGTGGCCAGGGATCCGAAACCGCAGGATCCGACGTTTCGGTTCAACGAAGTGAAGGTCCTTGGATATTCATCAGCAGGAGAGAGAGTTCCGGTGGTGGTTTTGGCTAAGGGCGACACGCTGCAAGGGTGCCGGGCGGATTCCTGCTGGTCTTTCGGCCTTCCTGCGTTTGCGGACTCCGTCAAGATCGCGACCAAGGGGCACGGCGAGTTCACCTTGACGGGAATATTCCTGGACAACCCTTTCCCTGGCATTTCCGTGACGGGAATCGGCGTGAACGGGGCTTCGCTCGGGTCATATTCAAAGTGCCCGGATCTGATGAATGATTTGAGGCTGGTGAATCCGGATCTGGTGATTTTAGCCGTCGGGATCAATGATGCGACCGCCGCGAATTTTTCTGTGGATGATTTTGTCGCGCGCTATAAGGTGCTTGTGTCGCAGATTCGTTCGGTGAATCCCGACTGCGCTCTGCTGTTCGTCTCCAACAACGACAGTTTCAGGAGGATACGCCGTAAAGGCTATGTCGTGAATTCTAACGGCAAGTTGGCTGAGCAAAGCTTTTTGAGGCTCGGAAAGGATTGTGACGCAGGCGTTTGGGATCTGTTTGACATTATGGGGGGACTCGGTTCGATGAGGAAATGGGAAGAGGCCGGCCTCGCCAAGAGGGACAAGATTCATTTTACGGAAAAGGGCTATGAACTGGTGGGAGACCTGCTGTTCAACGCGTTGATGGATAAGTATGTGGAACATTTAAAGAAAGGTAAGTGATGGGATTTTGGGACGTTGCCGCTGACTTTTTCAAGAACCTGTTCTCTTTTGATCAGGCTCACCCGTTGTTGTTCACCCAGTTCTATTTCTGGGCGTTCTTCGCCATCGTGCTGGCCTTTCTGTGCGTTTTCAAGAACAAGGTCGTGCTTCGGAATGCCTTCCTGTTCTTTGTCAGCCTGTTTTTCTACTACAAGACGAGCGGACTGTTCCTGATTCTGTTCGGGTTCGTGATTGTCTATAACTACCTTGCGGGATTTGTTCTTGGCGGGGTGAAGAAGGATTTCTGGCGTAAGGCGATTGTGATTCTGAGCGTTGTCGTGGATCTGTCGCTGCTGTGCTACTACAAGTACGCCTACTTCCTGACCGATGTCGTGAACAATCTTTTCGGAACGGAATTCATTGTGAGAGACTGGTTTGCGGTTGTGGGTAACCAACTGACAGGCTCTCAGGCGTTCAGCGTTGACTCGATCTTCCTTCCGGTCGGAATCTCGTTCTTCATCTTCCAGGCGATCAGCTATGTGGTCGATGTTTCACGCAGGACAATCGGCCCGATCAAGAACTTCTGGGATTTCGGCTTCTACTTGAGTTTCTTTCCTCAGCTTGTGGCCGGCCCGATCGTGCGCGCCAAAGAGTTTTTCCCTCAGCTTCACAAACCGTTCTTCCTTGGCCGCAGACAGTTCGGTATCGCGATTTTCTGGATTCTGAACGGACTTGCCAAGAAGTTGATCCTCAGTGACTATCTGGCTGTGAATTTCTGCGACAGGGTTTTCGAGAACCCTTTGCTTTACACCGGTTTCGAGAACCTTACGGCTCTCTTCGGCTACTCGCTTCAGGTCTATGCCGACTTCTCCGGGTACACTGACATCGCCACCGGTGTCGCTATGCTGATGGGTTTCTATCTGCCGAAGAACTTCAACTCCCCGTACAAGGCACGAAATGCCGGCGAGTTCTGGAAACGTTGGCACATCTCCCTTTCCAAATGGCTCCAGGACTATCTTTACATCCCGCTGGGTGGCAACCGCAACGGCACTTTCGGCTCGTATGCGATCATCCTCGGAATCGCTTTCCTGGCATCGGCTCTGGCAAAGAACTGGTGGGTTTTCGGAGTGGTTCTGGTCATTGCGGCAGTGCTGGCACTTCTGATCACTTTCTGTCAGAAATACCGCAAGGAACTCATCTCGGACATCAACAGGATGGACACGATGCTCCTTGGCGGCCTGTGGCACGGAGCCAGCTGGAACTTTATGATCTGGGGTGGTCTGAACGGCCTCGGAATGCTGATCTACAGGTTCTGGAAAAGCTGTAATGTCTATGTCAGGACGCTCGTCATAGGACTCGTATGCCTGGCCTTTTATATTCTTAAGACCACTGTCCCGGCCTCGGTGTTCAATATGTTCTTCGTCTGGACGTTGATCATATTCATAGGCGCGGCCGTGCGGATGCTCTACCATCTGTGCCGCTTCAAGGCCGCTTTCTCGTGGCTGGAGACAGGTTGGGCGGTCGCTATGACGTTCATATTCATTACTTTTACCCGCCTTTTCTTCCGGAGCGGCTCCAACCTGAACCCTGCCGAGGCGAATGAGAAAGCGTGGAGCACAGCAAAGAATATGGTCGAGCGCATCGGCGGTGACTGGGATCTGTCCCTCATCCCGCAGATGGTCCAGCAGCACCTCGGAGTGATCCTCGTTTTCGTCATCGGAATGATAATCCATTGGCTCCCCGAGAACTTCAAGCGCCGCTACCGCCTTTGGTTCGCCTCGATGCCCCTCCCTCTGATGATCCTCGCCTGCGTCCTCGCCGTCTTCATCATCTGCCAGTTCATCACCGCCGATCTCCAGTCGTTCATCTACTTCCAGTTCTGATGATGAGGATTGCGTGTGGCACTTAACCAGTTGAAAATGAGGAATAAGACCGATCATCTGGTGCCGTTTGAAGTACCATGTAATCCGTTTTCCTCCTTGATAATCAGCATTTTGGGTGCCACGAACATTTGTAGACCAGACCATCTCTAAAAGGACTGCGAATATTGCCGCTAAAACTCCGTCCCGGCGGAGCCGTAAACCTTTCCCGATTACAAAACGCGTTCACGTTAATGGGAGAACGCACGTATTTAATGAAAAGGGTTGAGGCTTCCCGACTACAAAATGCGTTCACGTTAATGTGCCACAGAAGTGGGTGAGGGCACGCTATGGCTGAAAAAGTCTAAGCTTAGAGCAATAGTTTTTCAGCCGATGTGCTGCTGGAGTGGGCTTCAGTGGCACATCGGCTGAAGGTGTTTTGTAAGAAAGAGGGTGCCCGCCGTGATTGTCGGTTGAAATCCAATCTTTAAAAGTGGTTATGTACAATTCTGAAAAAGAACACACTGCGGGCCTTCATTGCAGGCTGGAGCCTGCACAACTCACTCGATACGTCAAATTGCATAGAGGTACTCAAA
>OJAW01001117.1_pt1 | contig 16429 bp, 17 predicted proteins | sample 1589151 | NCBI WGS metagenome assembly OJAW01 (sample SAMN03283290) | human gut metagenome | biome: human-associated habitat; material: feces | host: Homo sapiens | place: Peru | collected 2012
TATTTAGAAAATGCAATATATTGTAATAATAGAAATATATCAAATTTAGAAGGTTGGGATCCAAGCGGTGGAAGCATATCAGGTTCAATAAATTATTTACAATTTAATGATTATAATACAAATAATTAAAGATTAACATGCCAAGATAAGGAAGATCAATTTACATTAAAGGTTGATTCACGTGGAACATTAGGTTATGGAAATAATGCTTTAGATTATCCAGTAGGGTTATTAACTAAAAAAGAAATAAAATTAGCAAAATCATAAGGATATTTAAAAATTAACAAGTGGATTTGGTTATTATCACCACATTATTTCGTTTGGACTGATGCAATTATACCAGGATTAAATAATGGAATAACAATAGACAATACCGGAAGTACTGAGATGGGAGTTAGACCAGTTATTTCGCTGAAAAAAACAATAAAAATAATTGGAGGAAATGGAGAAATAGAAAATCCCTACACAGTAAGCCTTAATTAAAATATCTTGTCAACGAAGACATTAAAATAGAAAAAGTTCTCCCGAACTAAAAGAAGATTGCTTATAATAATAAAGTGATCTTCTTTATTTAATTGCACCATTCTTAAAATAATTATATAATAATTAAGAACTGGAGGGATTATATGGACTTTTATGGAACAGTAGTCTTAATAGTAGGAGCATCCTCTGGAATTGGAAAAACTCTTGCAACAATACTACATAACTATGGTGCTACTGTAATTGGAACTTACTATCAAAATAAAATAACTGATGTAACATATGAAACTTGCAAATGTAACATCAATAATGAAAATGAAGTAAAAGAATTAATGGAATACATAAAAAATAAACATGAAAAATTAGATTTAGTAGTTAATGCTTCCGCAATAAGTATAGATAAAGACATATATGATATGACAAAAGAAGATTTTATGAAAGTTTTAGAAACAAATTTAGTTGGAACATTTCTAGTATGTAAATATGCAAGTTTAATTATGAATAATGGAGTAATTATTAATATATCTTCCACTGATGCAACTGATACATTTAGTACAATTTCAATGAATTATTCAGCAAGTAAAGCTGGAGTGGAAAATCTAACTAAAAATCTTGCAAATAGATTTCCAAAGCTAAGAATATGTGCAATTGCGCCAAACTGGGTAAATACACAAACTATATTAGATATGGATGAGGAATATTTAAAACAAGAAATGGCTAGAATAGGTCAAAAAAAATTAATAAGAAAAGAAGAAGTTGCTTTAAAAATAATTGAAATGTTTTTAAATAGTGATTATACTTCTGGAGAAATAGTAAGGATGAGTGGAGAAAGTGAATGATTTATTAAAAATATATAATATTGATAAAAATATATATGAACTTGCAAATAAGTGTGAAGAAGAACTAAAAGATGAATTTAAAAGAATAGATGAATTAGAATTTCAAAATAGTTTAAATGTTTTAAGTGCTTTTAAAGAAGAAAATTTAAATGAATCAGATTTTGCTACTACAACTGGATATGGTTATGGTGATATTGGTAGAGATAAAATAGAAAGAATATTTGCAAAAGTTTTAAAAGGGGAAGATTCATTAGTAAGGAGTCAAATAATATCTGGTACTCATGCACTTACTATAACTCTTTTTGGATTACTTAGACCAGGTGACATTATGCTTAGTATATCTGGTACTCCATATGATACTTTAGAAGAGGTAATTGGTATAAAAGAAAATGAAAATTCATTAAAATCTTTTAATATAAATTATGAAGAAATTGATTTAATAAATGATTCTTTTGATACTGAAAAAATAAAAGAAACTTTAAAAAGAAAAAAAATAAAACTAATAGAGATTCAAAGAAGTAAAGGTTATAGTAAAAGAAAAAGTATTAATATAGAAAAGATAAAAGAAGTTATTAAATCTATTAGAGAAGTTGATAAAGAAGTTATAATAATGATAGATAATTGCTATTGTGAATTTGTAGAAAGTATAACTCCACTAGAAGTAGGTGCTGATATAATGGTAGGATCCCTTATAAAAAATTTAGGTGGTGGTATTGCTACAAATGGAGGTTATGTAGCAGGTAAGAAAAATTTAATAGATAAAGTTGCTCAAAGATTAAATCCTCCAGGAGAAGGAAAAGAAGTTGGCCCTTCAATGGGAGCAAATAGAGAAATACTACTTGGATTATATAGTGCTCCTAAAGTAGTAGCAAGTAGCTTAAAAGTAAGTGCTCTAGCAAGTTGCATGTTAGAAAAATTACATTACAAAGTTGAACCGAAGTACAATGAACATAAAGTAGATATAGTATTAAGTATAAAGTTTGGTAATGAAAAAGATTTAATAAGTTATTGTGAAGGAATACAACTAAGTTCTGCAATAGATTCAAATTCACTTCCTATTCCAACAAGTATGCCAGGTTATAACGATAAAATTATCATGGCATCAGGCTCTTTTACTCAAGGTTCTTCAATAGAAATATCTTGTGATGGACCTCTTAGAAAACCATACATAGCATATATGCAAGGAAGTTTAAGTTATGCATATGGTAAAATTGCTGTTCTATCTGCTATAAGTAGAGTTGTAAATAATAAGTAAAATTTATTTACAACTTTTTTTTGAATTGCTATACTTAAGATGGTGATAATATGAGATGTGTAGGAACAGTAGTAAGAGGAATTAGAACTCCGATAATTAAAGAAAATGATGATTTAGCAAACATAGTAGTAGATTCTTTAATTAAGGCTAGTAAAAATGAAGGCTTTTCATTTAAAGATAAAAGCATAGTAGCAATCACAGAAGCAGTAGTAGGTATAAGTGAAGGTAATTATGTTACCGTAAATGACATAAAAGAAGATATTGAAAGAAAATTTGAAGTAAAAGAAATCGGATTAGTTTATCCAATATTAAGTAGAAATAGATTTTCTCTTATATTAAAAGGGATAGCAAGAGCAATGGATAAAATAACTATTTTACTTAGTTTTCCTAGTGATGAAGTTGGTAATGGTATATTAGATGAAAGTTTACTTGAAAAATATGGATATAATGTAACTAATATAATTACAGATAGTGAATATGAAAAATTATTTTCTTCTTATGTTCATCCATTTACTGGTATAAACATGGTTAAATATTATAAAGAATTAATTGAAAAAGAAAATTGCAAAGTAGAATTTGTATTTTCAAATAATCCTAAAGACATTTTAAAATATGAAAAAAATATATTAACTTGTGATATTCACTCAAGATATAAAACAAAGAAGATATTAGAAACAAATGGAGCAAATAAAATTTATGGATTATATGAGATCATGTCTAGCGCTATAAATAATAGTGGATGTAATCCTACATATGGACTTTTAGGATCTAATAAATCAACTGAAGAAAGATTAAAATTATTTCCTAAAACAGGGGAAGAATTAGTTTTAAAAATACAAAAAATATTAAAAGAAAAAACTGGAAAAGATATTGAAGTAATGATTTACGGAGATGGAGCATTTAAAGATCCTGTTGGAAAGATATGGGAACTAGCAGATCCAGTAGTATCTCCAGCTTACACAAAAGGACTTGTTGGAACACCAAATGAAATAAAATTAAAATACATTTCAGACAATGAATTTGCAAATTTAAAAGGAGAAGAATTAAAAAAAGCAGTTAAAGAAGAAATAAAAAATAAAAATGAAGATTTAAAAGGAAGTTTAAAATCTTTAGGAACAACACCAAGAAGATATACAGATTTACTTGGGTCACTTTGTGATTTAACTAGTGGTTCAGGAGATAAAGGTACACCAGTTATTTATATTGAAGGATATTTTGATAATTATAGTGATGAATAAGCCATAAATACTTGTTTTAAAATGCTTTTTGTGTTATATTATTAATGAACACGAGAGTGTTTTTTTAATACAAGAAAATATTTAGGAGGTTATTTTTATGGCAAAAGAATTAAAAAAGAAAGAAAAAAGTAAAAAAGTAAAAAAAGAAAAATTTAGTGTTGGTTTAAAAAAAGAAATGAAAATGGTTAAATGGCCATCATTTAAAGAACTAGTTAAATATACTATTGCAACTATAATATTCTGTATTATTTTTGTAGCATTTTTTGAATTATTAAGTATATTAATGGCTTATGTAAAGGGGATGTTTAATTAATGGAAAAATTATGGTATGTAGTTAATACTTATTCAGGACATGAAAGTAAAGTAAAAGAAAAATTAGAAGCAAAAATTGAATCAATGGGAATGCAAGATTACATATTTAGAATTGTTATTCCTGAAACCACTGAAGTAGAAGTAAAAGATGGTGTAAAAAAAGAAAAAACTAAAAAAATGTTTCCAGGATATATATTAGTAGAAATGATTATGTCTGACGAAGCATGGTATATCGTAAGAAATACTCCTGGAGTTACAGGATTTATCGGATCAAGTGGTAAAGGTGCTAAACCAACTCCATTATTGCCTCAAGAAATAGACAGAATTTTAGTAAATATGGGAATGAGTCGTGTAAATGTAGAAGACGACTTAAAAGTTGGAGATGAAGTAAGCATTGTTGATGGACCATTCAAAGGCATGATTGGTAAAGTTGATAACATTGATAAAGAAAATAATCGTTTAAATATTTTAATAGATCTATTTGGACAAGAAACATCAGTTGATGTTGAATTATTCCAAGTAAACAAAATTCAAAAATAATAAAAAAGTTTTGTATCAAATAAATACAAAATTTTTTTATTATTTTAGTAATTAAATTTATATAATATAAAAGAAGGATGATTTAATGAATAATAAATATACAATGTTTAAAGAATTAGATAGTAATGAAATTATTAGCTTTTTTACAAAAAAGCCATTTGATTTTAATGCATTAACAAATACAGCTGAAAATATTTTTAATAATTATAAAATAATTGAAAGCGATTTTAATTACAAGTTTAAAAAAATTATCAAACCATCTCAAACTCATAGTTCTAATATTTCTATAGTTGATGAAAATAATATAAATGATAATTTTGAAAATACTGATGGGTTAATAACAAATATTAAAGGAGTAGCATTAGTTACTAGTTTAGCAGATTGCCAAGGAATAATCTTATATGACAAAAATAAAAAAGTTATTGGTAATATACACTCAGGATGGAGAGGTACACTAAATAAAATAGTTGTAAAGGCAGTAAATATTTTAATTAACAAGTATAATTGTAATGTAAATGATATAGAAGCATATATTTATCCATGTATTCAAAAATGCTGTTTTGAAGTAGATGAAGATGTAAAAGAAAAGTTTGTAAATAATTTTGATGATATTAAAGAATGTATTAAAATAAAAAAACAAAATAATAACAATCAAAAGTACTATATTGATACAGTATTAATAAATAAAAAAGAATTATTAAAATTAGGAATAAATAAAAATAATATTCATACTTCAAATGAGTGTACAAAATGTAATAATAATATTTACCACTCATATAGAAAAGAAAAAGAAAATAGTGGACGAAATATAGCATTTGTCGCTATGAAATAAAAAAAATTTTGTATCAAGAAAATACAAAATTTTTTAATTATATTTAAGTAACTTCTTTTCTAAAACTATAATAATTTTATATAGTAAGTAAGAAATAATAATTAGAATAAAAATTCCAGTCATAACTAAATCTAAATTAAATACTTGTTTACCATAAACAATTAAATAACCAATTCCTTGTTTACTAACCAAAAATTCTCCCATTATTACACCAATTAATGTTAAAGATATATTTAACTTAAAACTAGTAATAATTGTTTCATAACTTTGTGGAATTACAAGCTTTGTTAAAATTTGCAATTTATTTGCTCCCATAGATTTTAATAACTTAATTTTATATTCATCAGTTGAAATAAAACCATTATAAATAGTTATAATACTAACAATTAAATTAATTAAAAGTGCCATAATTATTATACTTTTGCCATTTGCACCACTTATTATAATTATAAGTGGCCCTAAAGCAACTTTAGGTAGTGAATTAAGCATTGTTAAAAAGGGATCAACAATTTTAGCAACAAATTTAAATTGATATAATAAAAGAGCAACAACAAAACCAATAATAATTCCTAAAAGAAATGCAACTATAACTTCTATTAAAGTTGTATAAATATGAATAAATAAATTGTTTTCATTTATAAGAATAATAATCGTTTTAATTATTCTACTTGGACTAGAATAGATAAAACCACTTATTATGTCTTTATTAACAAGTAATTCCCAAATAGATAAAAATATCACTATAATAGAAATCTGAATTAATAAGATTTTAATATTATTAATCTTTAATTTTTTAATATATTTCTTTTGATCATTACTCATAATTATCTAAATCTTTCCAAATTATATCAAAATATTTATTAAAATTCTTATCTTTTCTTCTTTCATAAATTGAACTATTATTTTCAATTTCTATTTGGATTATTCTTTTAATTATAGAAGGTCTTTTTGAAAGAACAATAACTCTATCAGAAAAGCTAATTGCTTCTTCAATATTATGAGTAACTAGTATAACAGTTTTATTTTCCTTTTTACATATTTTATAAACATCATCACTTATTTTTAATCTAGATTGCTGATCTAATGCACTAAATGGTTCATCTAAGAGTAATAAGTCTGGATTTAAAGCAAGTGTCCTAATTAAAGCAACTCTTTGAATAGAGTGAAGACATTTTTTGTTAATTTCCTTTATTTATAAGGGGTTGTTTGATACCTGATTCAAGCATCTTTTTTAACCTAAAGGATATATATTTTATTAAAGTTTAACTTTTTAGTTTAATTAATTTTTTATTTATGTTAAGAAAGTCTTATTTTATATGGGTTTTAAGGAAGTGTCCTAATGCAACCTATATTTTTTAATTTTTAGAGTTATTATCTTCAATTTGTTTAGTTTCATTTACATATTGATAGTTTAAAGCATTTTCATTTGAAATAGCTGATTTGTTAGTTGCTTTTTCATAGGAATTTCTTGCATCTTTTGCAACTTGTCCACCTTTACGAGCAACTTTCAAATTTTCTTTAAAACCTTGAGGATTTTCTGTTTTGGCTATATCACGAGTGGCAATTTCTCCTAAATCAGTAAGTAATACTTCTATATCAGTCATATTATCTCTTAAAGATTCTTTTCTAATTCCTTTATATGCTTTATATTCACTGGCTTTCATCCCAGACCAACTTTTATATATTTCATTAGTAAGCATTGCATATTCAACAGGTTTTTCAATGCCACCATCTTTCCAAATATCAGTTAATTTAAATCTATCAACCATTCCAGTTAGTCTTTTTTTAATCCATTCATCACTATAACCTTTACTACGGTAATAATTAATAATTCTATTACCAGCAATTTCTGGATCGAATACTTCGTCAATTCTTTCTTTGCCAAGATTAGCTAACCACATTTTCATTGGCTCTGCTTTTGGACTTGGTACAGATTCAATAAGTCTAAATATTCCTTGTGTATCTAATGTATCGGTATTATAGTATTTGCCATCAGATGATTTCATCTTCAGTTGGTTAGTATTGCTAACCAACTCACTTCCTTCGTTGTTTAATTTGTTTTTTAGCCATTTCCAATAATTTCTTGATTTTTGATAATCATTATTAGTTAATGCCCCAATAACATCAATAACACTAAAATAATATTCTTCTTTTTCTTCATTCCATATACTACGAATAGTACTATTTTCAAATAAGTTTGTAATTGTTTCTAATTTATTTTTCTTCATTTCTTCACCCTCCTTTATTATGTACTCGAAAAATATTTTTATCTTCATTTATATTATACTAAAAAGGAAATAAAAGTCCTGTGAAAAGTCTAAAAATCATCAAAAAAGTAGTCGTTAAATAAAAAGTAAAGTACACAAATATTTAAAAAGTGTAGTTTCAACCGAAGATGTTCTCCAAATATTACTAAATATACAATTTCCAAATCTTGACTTTTTACATTCTCTAATAATATACTCATATTAGAGGAGGAAAACATGAAAATAGTAAGACCAGACAATGAAGAATTAGAATTCACAACTATTCTTGAAAATCCTGATGAGACCTCATTATTTAAACACTTTAAAGGCAAAAATATTTACAAGATAATAACCATTGCTAAAGATAGTGAAACACTAGAGGAGTATGTTATCTATCAAAAACAAGATGACAACAAGCCTTGCTTTAGTAGAAAAAAAGACGAGTTTTTCAGCGAAATAGATCATGACAAATATCCTAATTTAAAAGTAAAATATCGTTGTGAGTTAATAAAGAAATAGAGCAGTCTATTTTTTTTAGCCAAAGTTCATATATTCATATATAATAATTTAGAAGGACTGATTAGATGAAGTACAAAGTATTAGTAAATAAAGAACATAAAATAAAGGAAAATTACCTTTCAAAAATAGAACTAGTAACCATAAAAGATATTGAGAATAATGATATTCAAATAGAAAAAGAAACTTATAATGCCTATTTAAAACTAGCTGAGTTTTTGAAGTCTAAAAATATCACTATTGGTATATCATCAGCCTATAGAAGTAAAGACTACCAAGCCTCTCTTTATGATGAATTTACCGCCGAATATGGCAAAGAATATGCTGATAAAATTGTTGCTCCAGTAGGACACTCAGAGCACCATACCGGTCTTGCCATTGACATAAATATTAATGTTAATGGTACCTGGCCAAAAGATAATAATGAATTAATGAATCAAGAAAATGAGTTAAAGAAAGTTCACAAATACCTTGCTAAATTCGGCTTTATTCTTCGCTATCCACAAGGAAAAGAAAATATAACTGGCTATCCCTATGAACCATGGCACTTTAGATACGTTACACCAGTAGTTGCCAGTATCATTGCCAAAGAGAATTACACTTTAGAAGAATACTTGAATAATTATTCCGGTATAATTATTGTAAACAAAAAACAAGCCATTACTTCATTCGATGTTGTAAATACAATTTCTAAAACATTAGGTATTAAAAGAGTAGGTCATACCGGCACTCTAGACCCACTAGCAACCGGAGTTTTAGTAGTAACCATTGGCAAAGCCACCAAAATAGGAGAACTACTAACGGCATCTTACAAAGAATATGAAGCCGGCGTCCTATTAGGTGTCGAAACTGATACTCTAGATATTACTGGTACCATTCAAAAAACTAAAATAGTTCTCGATAATCTGCCAATCGAAAAGGTTTTAACCAGTTTCAAAAAGACTTATCTTCAAGAAGTACCAATATATTCAGCCGTTAAAGTAAATGGCAAAAAGCTATATGAGTACGCCCGTCAAAATAAAGAGGTAGTTCTTCCTAAAAAAGAAGTAACTATAAAAGAAATAGAACTTTTAGCAACTGATCGCAATACATTTACATTTAGAACAGTTGTTTCCAAAGGCTGCTACATTAGAAGCCTAATTAGAGATATCGGAAAAAGCCTCAATACATATGCCAGTATGACTAACTTAATTAGAACAAAACAAGGCAAATTTTCTCTCTCTGAGGCTACTACTTTAGAAAATATTGAACGAGGAAATTATACTCTTCATAAAATTGAAGATATTCTAGGTTATCCTAAAGTAATATTAGATCCAAAGGAAGAATTTAAAGTAAGAACCGGTCAAATATTAGAAAATACGTATCATATTGCCGACAAGGTAATCTTTCTTTCTAAAACCAATGAACTATTAGGAATCTATGAACTTAAAGACGAAAAACTACGTGTATGGAAAAACTTTGTTTAATTAGAAAAATCAACCGCATCTCAATAACAAAAACGGCTGATATTATTTACAAATAAAGGAATCTGTGTTATAATCATACAGCAATAAAGCAAAGGGGGAATCTTCATGAATTTACCAAGAAAATTAAACTATTATGAACTTCTAGGAGTTAGTAGCGATGCAACACTAGAAGAAATTACAGCCGCCTATGAAAGAGAATTAAGCAAGTTTACATCAAGTTCAGAAAATGAAAATATTGATCCTATTGAAGAAAAAATAAGGACATATATAGCAAAAGAACTAGAATTTGCCTATATTGTTTTGAAATATTCAGCGGGAAAAGAAGTCTATAACGATTATTTAGGAGAAAATGCCGCCTCAGTCGAAAGCACATTAAAAGCAAAAGATGAAGCAGCCTATACTAAATTTACGACTTCATTAAGTTTTGGAATGGTTGATAAACGTAAGGTATTAGAAGTACCTAGAAATGCAACAGATAGTGAAATAGAAGAAGCATTTTTAACTCATGCCTATTCATATCACCCAGACTTAGCAATCAATGCTAGTAAGGATGAAGAAACTAAAGAACTAATAGGAAAAATATATACACTTTTAAAGAGCAGCTATGACTCTCTAAAAGATGAAGAAAGTCGCCTAAGTTACTTAGATGAAGAAAGACAATATTTTGAAAAACGTTTTCCTAGAAAAGACAGATCTCCTAAAAATAATCAAGAAGATGCGAGCGTAACTTCTAAATCTCCAGAAGACACAACTTTTAATTTTAAAGGAACAGAATCCCAAACTGCCACTCAGCAATTAGAAAAGACTGCTGAGGAAGTAGAAAAAGAAATATCAAAGAAAGTTAAAACTCTAGGAGAAAATGTAAAAGGTTTAGAACAAGAATTTTTAAATACCGTAGAAAATATTGAAGAAGAAATAAAACAAGCCACTCAACCTGTTGCAAAAAAACAACCAGAACCTCAAGAAGAATTACCAAAAAATACTCAGCCTGGCAAAACACCTTCAGAGAACCAAAATCAGCAAACACCAAAAAAACAAAAACTAGAGCCAGAAGCAAAACAAAAAGAAGAACCAAACCAATCAACTTTTGAAACTGAAAAATCAAAAACTGAAGATCCATTTATTCTTATCTATCAAACTGCACCTAAGAAAACACCAAAAAGTAAAGAACCAGGTGGTAAACGTTTGGCCAAGCCAAAGACACTTGGCGAAACTATCAAAGATTCATGGCAAGAAGTAAGAGAAGATGAAAAGGCCTACCCATTAAAGGAAAGACATAAAGATATTGAAAAAAATATTCATAAGGCTCATTATCCAGCCAATCCTAATGTCCTTAGTGAAGGTTGGTATCGTTTAAAAAGTGGTCTTCTACATGTTACTGCTGAAGGTGTTCATCAATTAATCAAGCTATCATACATTACTAAGGATGGTCCTATAAAATTCATTATGAGAAATAGAATAAATATTGCCGCAACCGCAGCAGCAATCCTAGTTGCTTCCTCATCTCAAGCCAAAAGTAATGAAAAAATACCTGTTATAGATGAACCACAAACAACAATTACTGATATTGACAAATCAAGTTTTGATAATCCGCTAGTTAACGACTCCAAACTTATTTTTGATAAAGACGACACTTCCATAATTGCTGACTATGACCCAGAAGAAACAATCGTCTTAAACAGAGTTCACATAGTTGGAAAAGAAGAGACATTAGCCAATCTTGCTGAAGAATCAAATACTCCAATCGAGTATATTATGGAAGTAAATGACCTAACTGATGATAATGTTGCTTTCGGTCAAACTATAAATATTCCATACTTTATCTCTAAAGAAGATTTGAGTTACTATCAAAGTTCAAAACAATATAGAGGAAATATTTCGCTAAGAGAATTTGCCCTACAAAATGAAACGGATGTTGAAACACTAGCTCTTTTAAATAAAGAAGCAATCGAAGTAACTAATAGAAGAGGAGAAAAGCACTATACAGTACAATCTAGAACATTAATGGTTCCAACTTTCCCTACATCAGACGAATTAACTACTCAAAAAGAAGAAGCCCAAACTTATACTAAAAGTGCTTTAAACGGTACAAATTAATGGAAAATATAAAATTATTTGCTGAATTCCTAAAAGAGCAAGTTCTTGATCAAAATAATTATCAAAGGATTTTAGAAATTCTAAATCCGCCAACCGAATCTTTAGCAATGTATCTAAATAAGCCAACCTATCTTCTAAATAATTTAGTAACTGAAGAAGAATTATCTGAACTAGGACTTATCGGTGAAAATGGAACTCTAACCGAGGAAGGTATCATTCTTCCCAAACGAAGGATTTTAACCTATAAAATTCAAGGCAAAAACCTGCCAAATATCAATGAGTTTGATTTAATTCTTGGTGCCGGAATAAGTACTACATCTTTTGCTGCCAGCAAGTTTCCACAAGATAAAGCCTTTGGTTTCTGTACCGAAGCAACCGATCCTACCTTGAATTTAAGACTAACAAGAGCAAATTCCCTAATGGAATCATACAATGCTAGTTCCAATAACGGTTATGAATTACTAACAACAGAAGAAAAAGGCAAAGTATATTGCTTAGTGAGAAAAACAAAATAGGTTTACAGTTAAGTAGACCTATTTTTTCATAAATCGCCATTTTCTCTCTTTTTTCTCGTTATCTAATATAGTATAATATACAAGAAGGTAGTGAGATAAATGCTAAAATACATTTTTTTACTAATAGGTTTTGTTGTAATTATTAAAGCAAGCGATATACTAGTTGACAGTGCCACATCAATAGCAATAAAATGTAAGGTTCCTAAGATGCTAATAGCCCTTACCATTGTATCATTTGGTACTTGTGCTCCGGAGATTGCTATATCATTTACTAGTGTCATAAATAAAAACGGTACGATAGCCTTTGCTAATGTAATTGGAAGTTGTATTGTAAACGTCTTCCTAATCATAGGATTGGCCTCCTTACTTCATCCAATCAAAGTAAAACATGACACCGTCAAAAAAGAGTTACCAATCTTACTCTTAATAACAACCAGTTTCTCAGTACTAATGCTAGACAGTGTCTTTAATAAAGCCAATCCTAATGTCTTTTCTAGAGTAGACGGCATAGTCTTAATGGCTTTATTCCTAATGTTTGTAATGTACCTAGTTCAGTTATCTAGAAAAAAAGAAAAATCTAGCGAAAATATGCAAGTAAAATATGACAGTATTCCTCTAGCGATAATAATATTGATTCTCTCAATAATCTTAATATCTCTAAGTAGTAATATAATCGTAGATAATGCTGTAAAAATAGCCGAAAGCCTTCACGTAAGTGAAAAATTAATTACCATGACGGCCATTGTAATTGGAACATCTCTACCAGAAATGTTTATGACAGTAAGTAGTGCAAGAAAAGGCGAATTTGATATGGCCATTGGTAACATTATTGGAACTAACATTTTTAATATCTGTATCGTTCTAGGCTTACCAGTAACAATCTACGGCGACATCTCCTTAGCAAACTTTTCAATGATTGATATAGTAGCAGTCTTCTTAACATCTCTAGATTTATACTTGTTTGCGAGAAGTGAAAGAACCATTTCCAAAGTCGAAGGTTTAACTATGTTACTAATATTTGCTGTCTACTATGTATCTGTAATATTCTTTTAACACCTATAAAAATAAAATTACAGTTACTTCATAAAGCAATTATCAAAAATAAAGGTTAGATAAATAGTTAAATGTAATTTTTACCAAAAATAAAGATTAGTTAAATAGGTAAATGTGATTTTTATCAAAAATAAATGTTTGTATTTTATTAAAACTATGATATAATACACTTTAGAAAGGAGTGGGAAAGAAAAAATTCCCACTCTTATTATTTCTAGGAGGTGGCCATGAAAGAGACAATCGCACAACTTGTAGATGACGAAATAAAGGAGTTAAATGTCTTTGTTTCAGATGCTTTTTTTGAAAATGTAGAAGGAAAAAAGATATTTAATATCGTACTTGATAGTGAAGAAGTAATCGACTTAAATCGTATTACAGAAGCATCAAGAATAATAAACAAGATAATTGATAAGAATAATTATTTATTAGAAGAAGCAGATGAATTAGATATTTATTCTAAAGAGAAAGGAGAATAAAAATGAACGGTAAAGAATTTAAAAAAGCCCTTGATAATATTGTTAAAGAAAAAGACATTGACCCAGAAGTAGTTTATGAAGCAATGGAACTTGCTCTAACTTCTGCCTACAAAAAGAACTTTAACTCTAAAACAAATGTAAAGGTTTTATTTGATCGTGCAACTGGTGAGATTAAAGTATATTCATACCTTACTGTTGTACCAGATGACAAAATGACAAAAGAAGAATATGAAGATTACTTATTCGAACATTATACTGATGAAGATGATGAGGAAGAGGAAGTAGAAGGCGAAGAAGGCGAAGAACAAGCCGAGACTCCTCAAATTAGTTACTTCAATCCTGAAACTGAAATCAAAGTAAGTGATGCTAAAAAGATTGATAAGACTCTAGAAGTAGGAGATACAATAGACAATGAAGTAACTCCAAAAGACTTCGGCCGTGTAGCAGCATCAACTGCAAAACAAGTAGTAGTCCAAAAAATAAGAGAAGCTGAAAGAAACAGTATTCTAGAAGAGTTTGGGGACAAACAAGACGAACTTTTAATTGGTACAGTTGCTCTAGAAGACACTGATAATTATTTCATTGACTTAGGAAGAACAAATGGTATCTTACCAAAGAAAGATATAATTCCAGGCGAGAAAATAGAAATGGGCTCTCAAATAAAAGTCTATGTTTCTAAAGTAGATAACAATGGTAAAAACTTATTAGTCTTACTAAGTAGAACTCACTATGGCTTCGTAAAAAGATTATTTGAGTTAGAAATACCAGAAATAAATGACGGTACAGTATTAATCTATAGTGTTGCAAGAGACCCAGGTAATAGAAGTAAAGTTGCTGTTTATTCAGAAAGAGCAAACATCGATCCAATCGGTGCCTGCATTGGTGAAAAGGGTAGTAGAATTGCTAGAATTATCGAAGAACTACATGGCGAAAAATTAGACGTTGTAAAATACGACAAAGATCCAGCAGTATTTATTGAAAATGCTCTTGCTCCCGCTAAAGAATTAACAGTTGCTGTAACTGATCCTAAAAAACAAGAAGCCATGGTAATAGCCGACGGAGACAACTTCTCATTAGCCATTGGTAAAAAAGGTCAAAATGCTCGTTTAGCAAGCAAATTAACACACTATAAAATTGATATTAAAACAACTGAACAGGCTCGTGAAGCAGGTATAAATTTCAGATAGGAGGTTTCTATGAAAGTAAAAAAAATTCCTCAAAGAACTTGCATAATTACTAAAGAAAAACTACCTAAACAAGAATTATTACGTGTCGTTAGAGCACCAGAAGGTTATGTTGCTGTAGACGAAACAGGAAAAATGAACGGACATGGTGCATATATTAAAAAAGATATTGCAGTCCTAGAAAAAGCAATTAAGTCAAAAGCCCTAGAAAAGAAATTAGAATGCAATATAGAGGATGCTGTTTATGAAGAAATAAGAAAAATTATAGAAAAGTGAGGTGAGTCTTTATGATGACTATAGAAGACTATGCATTAGATGTTGGAAAAACTATAGATGAGATTAAAGCATTATGTGATAAGATTGGTATCAACTACAAAGACGAAAAAACTCCTTTAGATGAAACTGATATTATTTTACTTGATAATGAATTACAAGATGCCGAAGATTACGTAACAGGCGACATTGAGGATTTAGAAGAAAAAATCTTAGATGAAGAAGTAAGCGATAAAGCCGAAATGCTTGCTATGAATACGAAGTTCGATTTAGACAATGGAACAAAATTTGAAAAAGTAAAAAGTAAACAAGCCAAGAAAACAGAAAATAAAAAAGACTTTTTAAAGGAAAGAAAAAAGATATATAAACATCGTGAAAAACTTCAAAGTAATGAAGTAACTCAAGATGAAAATGTTATTCTTTATAATCAAGGAATGACAGTTACAGATTTAGCAAATGCTCTAGAAGTAGGTGCTGTTGAAATAGTTAAAAAATTAATGGGACTAGGTGTAATGGCTTCTATCAATCAATCAATTGATTACGATAGTGCCGAAGTAATTGCCTCAGAATATGACAAGGTTTTAAAGAAGGCTGAAACTGCTGATATTTCTAACTTTGAAAATTTTGAAATTGAAGATGATGAAAAAGACTTAGTAGAACGTCCACCAGTAGTAACTATCATGGGACATGTAGATCATGGTAAAACTACTTTACTAGACTACATTAGAAAGTCGAATGTTGCCTCAGGTGAAGCCGGTGGAATTACTCAAGCAATTGGTGCTTACTCTGTAAAATATAAAGATAAGTCAATAACATTTATTGATACTCCAGGACATGCTGCTTTTACAGAAATGCGTGCTAGAGGAGCCTCAATTACTGATATTGTTATTATCATAGTCGCAGCCGATGACGGTATCATGCCTCAAACAAGAGAAGCGATTGATCATGCTAAAGCCGCAGGTGTACCAATCATTGTTGCTATAAATAAAATTGATAAACCAGAAGCAAACATTGAACGTATTATGACAGGTCTAGTTGAAAATGGCCTAACTCCAGAAGAATGGGGTGGAGATATAATTGTAAATAAAATATCTGCTGCCACTGGAG
>OJAW01001119.1_pt1 | contig 16399 bp, 21 predicted proteins | sample 1589151 | NCBI WGS metagenome assembly OJAW01 (sample SAMN03283290) | human gut metagenome | biome: human-associated habitat; material: feces | host: Homo sapiens | place: Peru | collected 2012
TCCTCTAATTAGAAACTATTTATAAACTGTCCAACTTTTGGGGTTCAGTTCAAAATATTGATTATTTTTTTTTTTTTTTAATAATTAAAAATTTATAGTAAAAATTATTTTTATATGATATACTTAATATATAAGATAAAAAGTAGGTGAGATAATGTCATTTGATATAGATGAATTAGTAAAAAAAATAACCGAAGTATCTCTTAGAAAAACTAAAAAAGTTAGTTTTAAATTATCTGATAAAGAAGAAGAATTTATATCATTTGTTTTTGATTCCATTATTAATTCTGATGCACCGGAGTTCACTACTTCATATTTAGCAAATATTTATGAATTAACTACCAGTGAAATAAAATTAATTAGAAATTTTTATTACCTACATTACGCAACAAACGAAGAAAAACAAGCATATAAAAAAATGCAAGATATTAATATGAAAAAAAGAAGAGCAAGAGGATTTATCGATATTACTGCAATAATATCAATTGTTATAATTATTTTTACTATTGGTATTTCTTTAGCAGCATTATTATATAATTTATTGTAATAGGAGGATTAATTTATGAGTATATTGGAAAGTATAATTTTAGGAATAGTTCAAGGAGTTGGAGAATTTTTACCAATATCTTCTTCAGCACATTTAATATTAGTTCCTTATTTATTTAATATGAATACTGGAGGTCGTGCTTTTGATGTGGCACTTCACTTTGGAACACTACTTGCAGTTTTAGTTATTTTCTTTAAAGACTGGTGGATTCTTTTTATGGGAGCAGTCAAGAAAATATTTAAAAAAGAAGATAGTAGAGAAAATAAAATGTTTTGGTATTTAGTTATTGCTACAATACCTGGAGCATTATTGGGTTTCTTATTAGATGATTTTATTGAATCAAAAGTAGCAAATAAAATATGGTTAATTGCTATTTGTCTAGGGGTTATGGGAGTGCTTATCTATCTTGGAGATAAATGGGCAGAAAAACATTATAAAAAACAAGTATCATTTGATAAAATAACATTAAAACAATCATTTATAATTGGTTTATCACAATCACTTGCTTTAATACCTGGTTTTTCAAGAAGTGGTACAACAATTTTAACAGGAAGATTACTTGGCTTATCAAAAGAAGCAGTTACAAAATTTACATTTTTACTATCTGTTCCAATAATTTGTGGAGCAGCAGTACTTAAAATATTTGAATTAGAAATTACTAAAGAAGTTTTAATTGGTATATTTACTTCATTCGTAGTAGGAGTATTCAGTATTAAATTCTTACTTAATTATATAAAGAAACACGATTTTAGTATATTTGCTATTTATAGAGTTGTATTTGCTCTTATTATATTAGCTAAATATTTCTTCTTCTAATTCTTTTCTTGCCACCTTAGTTAAGTGGTATAACAGGACCATGGTAAGGTTCAGTTACAAGTTCGATTCTTGTAGGTGGCACCACTAATAATGAATATAAAGTTGATAAAAAACCTATTAACAATTATTATTTATGATAAAATCAGTGTGTAAGCAAGAAAGCACAATAAAAATGAAACATCAGATTATTACTGAATATCTACCTATGTTGGTTAGACATTTAATCTATATGATTAAGTGTCATTTTTTATTTCTATTACAAGAGAAGTAATAGTATAACAATATAAAAATAAAACATATACATTTAATAGTAAGCATTTTGTATTGTAAAAATATTATATTTATGGTAAAATTTAGATGTGAAAAAGTTAGGTGATAAAATGAAATTATTTGATAAATTAGATATCAAACCAAATGATATAAACTTATACAGACAAGCATTTACACATAGTTCATATAGTAATGAAAATGCTGATTCTCCACATTATGAAAGATTAGAATTTCTAGGAGATGCAGTGCTTGAAATAATTATCAGTGATTATTTATATAAAGAAAGAAGATTAGTCGAAGGCGTTATGACTAAAATGAGAGCAAACTTTGTCTGTGAAAAAGCGTGTGCTACTTATGCTAGAGATTTGAATTTTGAAGAAGATATCAGAGTAGGCAATAACGAAGAAATAAATGATACAATAATCGCAGATATTTTCGAAGCATTTATCGGAGCATTATATCTAGACAAAGGCTTTGAATTTACAGATAAATTAGTAATGAGTATAATAATTAAATATATAGATAAAAATATTAACTTTTTAATAGACTATAAATCAGAATTACAAGAAAGAGTTCAAACTGTTAAAAAAAGTGCCATCTATGAAATAGTTGACGAAACAGGTCCAGCACATAATAAAAAATTTACTTCAGTAGTAAAAGTTGATGGAATAGTTTTAGGAAAAGGAATAGGAAGTAGTAAAAAAATAAGCGAACAAGAAGCAGCCAGAGATGCTCTTTCTAAAGAAGTAAGATAAACTAGGTAACTAGTTTTATTTTACTTATAAAAATAACTTGTTGGTAAATAATAGTAATGTATTTAAAAATAAATAAAATTATTATATAATTGATATATAGGTGATAAAATGTTAAAAAAGAAAAACTTAGAAAAGAAATATATAGTTTTAATATTAATTATTATAATTATGTTAATTCTTGGTATATTATCTTATTCACTTAAAAAGAAAGAAAAACTAAATACTTTTGAAACAATTTTAAAAGATGGAATAGTTAGTATAGAAAACGTTATATTTTATCCTTTCAGAAGTCTTGTTAATAGTGTTAATGATTTTAAATTACTAAAAGATGTAAAGAAAGAAAATGATATATTAAAAAAAGAAATAGATAAACATGAATCAATAATCGCAGAAAATACTGAATTAAAAAGACAACTAGATGCCTTAAAACAAGAATTAAATATTAATTATACCTTAACTGATTATGATTACGTTAACACTACTGTTACAAGTAGAAATATTAATTATTGGTATAACACTATAACAATTAATAAAGGTTCAAAAGATGGAATTAAAGTAGAAATGCCCGTTATTAATTCAAATGGATTATTAGGTAAAGTAATAAACACTACCAATTATACATCAACTGTTAGATTAATTACCACTAGTGACACAAATAATAAAATATCAGTATCTATTATTAGTGATAATGAAAAATTAAATGGTGTTATTAACGGATATAATTTTGATACCAAAACATTATTAGTCGAAGGAATAAGTAATACTAAAACAGTAAGAATTGGAGATTTTGTTTATACCTCAGGACTTGGTGGAGTATTTCCAAGTGGTATATTAGTAGGAACCGTCGAATCCATTACAACAGATAGTTATGATTTATCTAAAATAATCAATGTTAAATTAAGTGCTAATTTTGATGATATAAATTTTGTTTCAGTTTTAAAAAGAAAGAGTGAAAACTAATGATAATAGCAATAGTAACATTAGTAATTTCATTCTTATATGAAGGATTTATTTCTAATTATATAACCTCATATTTTAATAACTATAATATCTTTACAACACTATATACCTTAATTGCACTAGTAGTATTATTACCATATTTTGCTAATAAAAAAAAGTATTATATACTTTTACTAATATTTGGATTATTAATAGATATTATTTATACTAATACCTTTGTATTTAATACTGTCATTTTTATAATTGTTAGTTTATTCGCAGGATTAATGAATAATTTACTTCCTAATAATATATTTTCTATTAATTTAATTAGTGTATTGTCAGTTATTTTGTATCACATAATAACATTTATTATACTTAGTGTTTTAAACTATGATGTCTATTCATTTAAATTATTAGTTAATATCATTTTAAATAGTATTATTATGACTATTATTTATACTAGTGTAGTTTATTATCTAACTAAATTATTATTTAAGAAAAATGAAGTAATTCAAATTAAATAAAAAAATTAGGGCTATTACTATAATTACTATTAATTATAGTTTTTTCTTTTTCTATTACATTATTATTTCTAGTATTATTCTTATTACTTACATTATTTCTATTGTTAGTATTATTCTTATTACTTACATTATTTGTCTTAACACTAGGACTAGTTTCATCTTTAAATAATGATGCTACTTTTAACATAGAACGCATATTGTTATACATTGGACCAACTTGTTTTACTAATGGTACTGCTTGATTAATAACCCCAAGAGTCTTCGAAGCATTATTCAAAAGTCCCCCCCAATTAATTGATTTTAAACCAGCAAATTTAGCAAATAATCCACCGCTTTTAGGAATACCACTTATACCATAAGGCATCATATAGGGCATATTATATCCACCAGGAAACATATTATTCCTCCTTTGTAATTATTATATGTAAGTTTAGGCAAAAAGTTAAATAGTTTAAAAAAATAAATAAATTAAATGATTTTATACTAAAAATAGTGTATAATTATATTAAGAAAGTTAGGTGAAGTATATGGAATTTGTCTTAAAAGAAAAATTTTATTTACCAATAGTATATATCGTTATTGGTATGTTACTTTATAGTTTATTAAAAAAAGTAACTAACAAATTAAGTCGTCATATAAAAACAAGTAAAGGAATTACTAAAAGAAAAGATACAATAGTATCATTAATTAATAATTTAATCAAATATATAATTGCTATTTTTATTATCTTATCTATTTTAAAGGTATACGGAGTAGATACATCAAGTATTGTTGCCTCTTTAGGTATTATCGCAGCAATTGTTGGTCTTGCATTCCAAGATATTTTAAAAGATTTATTCGCGGGAATATCTATTATTTTTGATAACTTATATGCAATCGGAGACTATATATCTGTTAATGGATTTACTGGTGAAGTAATAGATTTAGGACTTAAAACCACGAAAATAAAATCTTATACTGGTGAAGTAAAAATGTTATCTAATAGTGTAATTACTGAAGTAACTAATTATAGTTTAGAACAAGCAAACCTAGTATTAGATATTAATGTTAGTTATAATACAGATATAGATAAATTAGAAAATATCTTACAAGAATTAAACGAAAAAGTATCTAAATATGAAGAAGTAACAGGAAAACTAGAATTACTTGGTATCGAAGAATTAGCATCTTCCTCAGTAGTTTATAGAGTAGCAATAAAATGTAAGCCTATGAGTCAATATGGTCTAAAAAGAAAATTATTGAAATTAATAAAACAAGAATTAGATAAAAATCATATTGAAATACCTTATAGTAAACTAGATGTAAATGTAAGGAGAGATAAGAGTGAATAATGTTTTAAATAAAACATCTTATTTTGAAAGAGAAATAAATTATATAAAAGACCAAGATATCAAAGATTCATTAATTTTTATGCTAGAAAAACTACCAGATTATTTTTATGTTATTCCAGCATCTTCGACAGGTAAATATCACCCTAAATTTGCAGCATCAGATAACGGATTAGTTAAACATACCAAAGTTGCTGTAAGAATTGCTTATGAACTTTTTCAAGATGAAACAATATGTAAATTTAGTAAAAGGGAACAAGATTTAATTATTATGGCATTAGTATTACACGATGGATTAAAATCAGGATTAATCAAAGAAAGATATACCAAAGTAGAGCATCCATTACTAATTGCTAATTATATAAAAGAAAATAAAGAAAACTTAAAATTAACAGATAATGATATCGATTTATTGTGTAGAGTAATAAGTTCACATATGGGGCCTTGGAATAAAGACTTTAATGGCAATGTTGTCTTACCAGTACCAAAAACAGCATTAGAAAGATTTGTTCATATGTGTGATTACTTATCTAGTAAAAAATTCTTAGATGTTGAATTTGATGGATTAAATATAAAATATTAGGTAAATTTTAAAAAAAGAATAATATATTTTATTAGGTGGACTATGAAAAAAATACTATTCTTTTTTATTTTGATATTTATAATTATCTTATGTAGTAATAATAAAGTATTAGATAAAAAATATTCTAGTAATATTAGTTATCCATACTTTTCTAATAAAAATATAAACAATGAAATATCTACATATATAAAAAATAATCTTAGTGATAATATAATAATTGATTATGACTATAATGATAATAGTAAAATACTTACATTTTATAAAACAACTATTTCTAACAATATAATTAAAGAAAAAACTGATACATTTAGAATAAGTAAAAATAGCATAACTAAAATTAATTCCTTAAAAAAAGTAACAGACTATGATTTTTATAATAATATTTATATTAATGATAATAGTAAAATTATTGCTTTTACCTTTGATGATGGACCTAATTATAATACAAAAAAAGTAATAGATACCCTAAAAAAATACAATGTTACTGCGACATTCTTTCTAATGGGAAAAAATATTGTTGGTAATGAAAAAATAGTAAAATATATGTATGAAAGTGGTATGGAAATAGGAAATCATACTTATAATCATTTACTTCTTACAAAATACTCTAAAGAAAAAATAAATGAAGAAATACTAAAAACTAATAATTTAATCTTTAATATAATAGGAAAAAATCCAACATTATTAAGACCAAGTTATGGCTCTTTTAATAAAAAAATAAAATCAGTATCTAATATGCCAATAATCATTTGGGACATAGATACCCTAGACTGGAAATATAAAAATAGTCAAAGAATAGCAAATAAAATATTAAGTAGTATCAAAGATGGTGATATAGTATTAATGCACGATATTTATAAATCAACATTAAATAGTTTAGATTTAGTTATACCAGAATTATTAAATAGAGGTTATAAAATAGTTAGTGTAAGTGAATTATTCTATTTAAAAAACCAAAGTTTTGAAAATGGTAAAGTATATGGATATGTTAGGTAAAAAAATCTAAAAACTATTGACATAATAAAAAAAATATTATATATTTATATCACATAAGTAATTATGTGATACACATTTTAAGTGTATAAAAAGTGGTGTATCCAGCCGTTAAATTGGAAGTTGAAAAAGCGGTGTACCCAGCCATAAAATTGGGAGTTGAAAAAGCGGTGTACCCAGCCATAAAATTGGGAGTAAAAAAAGTATCAGAATCTTTCTAGGTTCTGATTTTTATTATCGAAAAATTGCAAATTTGTTATTGACTTAATATAATATATTTGTTATAATTTTTGTATAGTTCAGGAGGTGTTGAAATGATAATTAATTTAAAACTAGTTAAAGTTGATTCAAAATATTGTAATTACTTAAGAAAATTTGATAATAAGGTTGCATATAATGAAGGCAATAAAGAATTGAGACCTTTTATAGGGGTATTATTTAAAATTAATGATATTGAATATTTTGCTCCATTATCTAGTCCTAAACCAAAACATTTAAAAATGAAGAACACATTAGATTTTTATAAAATAGATGATGGAAAGCTTGGAGCAATTAATTTTAATAATATGATACCGGTTAGTAGTAATAATTATGAAGTAATATATTTTAATAATACAAAGTTATCGAAAAACAATGCAATGTATCAGGAATTATTAAAAGATCAACTGTCTTTTCTTAACAAACATTATTTTCAAGTAATTAGTAAATCTTATAAGTTATATACACTATATAATGAAAATAGATTACCATTGAAAATAAAAATTAGATGTTGTAACTTTAAATTACTCGAAGAGAAATGTAGTTTATATAACAAATTATTAGAAAAAATAACTTATTAATAATTGTAATTTTTTTAGTTTTATTTTATAATTATACTAGAGGTGTGATATGAATAGTAATAAAGGTTTTACTTTAGTAGAATTACTAGCGGTATTAGTTATATTAATTGCTATATTAAGTATTGCTGTTCCTAGTGTTATATCTACAGTAGAAAGAAATAAACAAAAAGATTTAGAACAAAAGAAAAAAATAATTATTAGTGCTGCAGAAACATTTAATGCATTAAGTGAAAAATATTATTATAATAAATGGAATTTTTTCGAAGGAAAATGTGGATATGATGTTTATTTATTAATAGATTGTAATGTATTGTCAGATAGTGAAGCAAAAGATAATAATGGTAATTATATCGAAGGTTGTGTTATGTATGATATATCAACTAAAAAATATATATTTAAAGATGAGTGCCCTAATATTTGTGAAAAGGAACGTTGAATAGAGGTGTAATATGAAAAAATTAAATAACAAAGGATTGACTTTAGTAGAATTATTAGCGGTTTTAGCATTACTTATTATAATATTACTTATATCAGTTCCTACAATCAACTCAATCATCGAAAGAAACAAAAATGTTAAAGAACAAAAAAATCTAGAAATAATAAATACAGCAGTAGAATTATATATAACAGGTAATTATCTAGGAGAATCAGATAGTGATTTCAGAGAAGGCTATTGCACTATAAAATTTTCAGAATTAGTTGATGCTAGATTAGTAGATGAAGATGTGCTTCCTGAGGGATTAAATGTAAATGATACTAGAATTATATATGATAAAAAATCAAAAATGTTTATGCCAACTTATGCTGATTACAATTGCCGAAGAGCACCTTCACCAGTTTAATAGAATTATATAATTATCACAAAATTTTATTGACATAAATGAAAAAATATTGTATATTTATATCACATAAGCAATTATGTTATATATATTCGTATATATACTATATAAAAAGCGGTGATTCCGACCAATAACAGGAACTTAAAAAAGCGGTGATTCCGACCGGTAACAGGAACTTAAAAAAGCGGTGATTCCGACCAATAACAGGAACTTAAAAAAGTATCAGAATCTAAAAAAGGTTCTGATTTTATTTTTTTATTAAATTACATATTTGTTATTGACTAAATATAATATATCTGTTATAATTCTTATACAATTCAGGAGGTATTTATTTATGAAAGAAGAGTTAAAAATAGTTAAAATCGATACAAAATATTGTAATTATTTAAGAAAATTTGATAGTAGAGTTCCATATAATTATGGTAAAAAAGCATTGAGGCCATTTGTCGGAGTTTTATTTAGAGTAGGAAACTTTATGTATTTTGCACCATTATCTAGTCCTAAAGCAAAGCATTTAAATATGAAAGCAAAAATAGATTTTTTAAAAATTGATAATGGAAAATTAGGGGTTGTTAATTTTAATAATATGTTGCCAGTTACAAAAACAAATATTACATTACTTGATTTAAATGGAGTACATAAAAAATCTGTAGAACAAAAGTATAATAAATTGTTAAAAGAACAATTGTATTGGTTAAATCGTAATAAGGAAAAATTATATAATAGAGCACAAAAATTATATGAAAAATATATAAATAAAACATTAAATATTAGTATCAGAGAAAGATGCTGTGATTTCAAATTACTTGAAGAAAAATGCGGCCTATATAATCTTATATTAGAAAAAGTAAATACTTAACAATTGCGTTTTTTTAATTTCTATTTTATAATTATACTAGAGGTGTATTGTATGAATAATAATAAAGGTTTTACTTTAGTAGAGTTATTAGCGGTATTAGTTATATTAATTGCTATATTAAGTATTGCTATTCCTAGTATTACTTCATCAATTGAAAGAAATAAACAAAAAGATTTAGAGCAAAAGAAAAAAATAATTATTAGTGCTACAGAGACACTAGTTAATTTACAACCTAATTCTTATTATGCTATTCAGTTAAAAAATGGTACTTGTGGTCTTAATGTTAATGCATTAATAGAAAGTAATGTTATATCTGATAATGAAGCAAAAGATGTTGATGGTAATTATATCGAAGGATGTGTTATATATAATTCTACTAATAAGAAATATGAATTTAATGATGAATGTCCTAATTTATGTCCTAATGAGTAAGAATAATTTAATTAATTAAAAATATAATAATTCGAGACTAGACAGTTTTGAATTTTTTTCTTTAAAATTACTAATAACCTTTAAAAACAAAGCATTTTATTGTATAATATACATTATGTGAGGTGAATTATGAGTAAGAAAACAGAAAATATTACAATTGATGATTTAATTGAAAAAGTAAAAGTATATAATAGTAATCCAAAAGACTTAGAACTTATAAGAAAAGCATATGATTATGCTGCAAAAAAACATTTCGGTCAAAAGAGAATTTCCGGAGATGATTATATAACTCATCCACTAAATGTTGCTTTAATTCTTACTGATATTAATGCTGATGCTTATGCTATATCGGCAGCACTTTTACACGATACTATCGAAGACTCTGATAGTACAAAAGAAGATATAGAAAAGAATTTTGGCAGTGTTATAGCATTACTTGTTGATGGTGTAACTAAAATTAATAGTTTGAATTTTAATAGTGATTCAGAACAAATGGCCGCAAATCATAGAAAAATTTTAGTAGGACTATCCGAAGATGTTAGAGTAATAATTATTAAACTTGCAGATAGACTTCATAATATGAGAACTTTATATGTATTATCTGAAGAAAAACAAAAAAGAAAAGCAAAAGAAACTTTGGAAATATTAACTCCAATCGCTCATAGAATAGGGATATATAAAATAAAATCAGAACTAGAAGATTTATCTTTAAGATATTTAAAACCAGATGCTTATTATGATGTTGTAGAAAAATTAAATATTAAAAAATCAGCAAGAGATGAAGCAGTAAATAAAATGTTAAATGAAGTATCAGAACTTTTAACAGAGCATAATATCGTTCACGAAATAAAAGGAAGAAGTAAGAGTATTTATAGTATTTATAATAAACTTAATAAAGGTAAAAAATTTGATGATATATATGATATTCTTGCTTTAAGAGTATTTGTTAATACCGAACAAGAATGTTACTTAGCCCTTGGTTTAATACATTCAAAATATAAACCAGTTCCTAAAAGATTTAAAGACTATATTGCTATGCCTAAAACTAATTTATATCAGTCATTACATACAACAGTATTTGGTATAGATGGTGAATTATTTGAAATTCAAATTAGAACTTATGAAATGGATAAAATTGCTGAATATGGTATTGCTTCCCATTGGTCTTACAAAGAAAATAAAGATGGTAGTATTAAAGATTCAATGGACCAAAAACTCCAAATCTTTAGAAGCATAATTGAATTAAATGATGAAAATGCTAGTAACGAAGAAGTTGTAGATAATATTAAAAATGACTTACTTTCTAGTGATGTAATTTATGTATATACTCCGAAAGGAGATGTAATTGAACTACCTGAAGGTTCTACTCCAATAGATTTTGCTTATAGAGTACATAGTCAAATCGGAGACACAGTAATTGGGGCAATAGTAAATGATAATATAGTACCACTTAATCACGTATTAAAAACTGGAGATATTATTAAAGTTAATACAAATAAAAATTCTAAACCTAGTAAAGATTGGTTAAATTTTGTTAAAACTAGTCAAGCAAGAAATAGAATTAAATCTTATTATTCAAAAAGAGAAAAAGATGATAATATAGATAGAGGATTAGAATTATTAGAAAAAGAAATAAGAAAAAATGACCTTAGTATAAGTGAAGTATTATCTAATAAGAATATTGAAAATGTTATTAATGAATTAAAATTAACTAATGAAAATGAGTTATATATTGGGATAGGTTCTGGAAAATTTACTGCTAATCAAATAATTAAAATGATTACTAAACCAGAAGTTCATAAAAAAGATATAGCCCAAAAAATAAATGAAACATCAATTAAAAAAGAAGATTCTAAAAATGATATTTTAGTCGAAGGTATCGGAGAAATAAAAGTAAGTTTAAGTAATTGTTGTAAACCAATTCCAGGAGATAATATTATTGGATATATTACTAAAGGTAGTGGTATAACCGTTCATCGAACTAATTGTAAAAATATAATTGATGTTGATGAAAGATTAATTAATGTTAAATGGAATGATAAAGTAACTAAAAAGTATTTCACAGATATAATTGTATATACTAATACTGATGATAATTTACTTGATATTATTGCTAAAGCAAGTACAAATAATATAATAATAGATAGTATATCTACAATTAATAAAAGTGAATATAAAGTATATAATATGACTTTAGTATTAGAAAATACTGATAAATTAAATAAATATATAAAAGACTTACAAAATTTAAGTTTTATAATGAAAGTAGAAAGGTATATTAACTAATGAGAGTAATAGTACAAAGATGTGATAGAGCAAAAGTATCTGTAGAAGGTACAATAGTAGGGTCTATTGATAAAGGATTAATGTTACTAGTAGGTTTTACTCATAATGATTCATCAAAAGAAATAGATTATATGGTAAATAAAGTATTAAATTTAAGAATATTTGATGATGAAAATGGTATAATGAATAAAAGTTTAAAAGATATTAATGGTAGTATTTTATCTATTAGTCAATTTACTTTATATGGAGATGCTACTAAAGGAAATAGACCAAGTTATATTAAAGCATTAAATGGTAATGAAGCAATAAAACTATATGATGAATTTAATAATAAACTTAAAAATTATGTTAAAGTAGAAACAGGTAAATTTGGTTCAAATATGAAAGTTGATTTTATAAATGATGGACCAACAACAATAATTTTAGAAAAGGGTGGTAATAATGAATAAATCAAGAGTAAACTATCAATTATTAAATTTATTAATAATTGTAGCAATTGTATGTTTAATTTATCTAATTAGAAATTTATGGATAGGTATAGTAGTAAAAATACTTGATATTTGTTTTCCATTTCTAATAGCATTTGCTGTTGCTTATGCCTTATATCCATTAGTAAAAAAATTAAGAAATGCTGGATTACCTAAATGGTTATCTATTGCTATTGTTTGTTTACTCGGATTAGGTTTTCTGGCAACAATAGTAATATTAATTGTACCAATGCTATACGACCAAACATTATTATTCTTAAGTAATATTTCAGTATTTATTTCTGATATATCAGAAAAATATAAATTAAATTTAGGACCACTTCAAACATCAATTTCTGAAATATCATCTGATATTATAAAAAATATAGGTAGTTATATATCTAATGGAGCAGTTAATATAGTAAACTCTTCAATTAATGTTATAACTAATTTAGTTATTATCTTATTTTCAGCAGTATATTTCTTAATAGACATGGAAAGAATAAGAAACTTTGTTAAGAAAAAAACTAAAGGTAAAAAGAATAAATTCTATAATTATTTAAAACAATTAGATATAGAATTAGGTAATTATTGTATAGGTTTAGGAAGAAATATTTTAGTACAATTATTTGAATATACCTTTGTATTCTTTATAATAGGTCATCCTAACTATTTAGTATTAGGTATTCTTGCATCATTTACAACAATTATTCCATATTTTGGAGCATTTATTGTTGATATACTTGCATTACTAATTGCAAGTGTAGTAAGTACCAAATTATTTATTCTAACATTAATAGTATTACTAATATGCCCTCAAATAGATGGATATATAATTAGTCCAAAAATCTATGGTAAAACTAATCAAATTCATCCATTAGTAAGTATATTTGCCGTATTTGCAGGAGGTATTCTTGGAGGATTCTGGGGTATAGTAATATCTTTACCAGTAGCAATAATGATTATAGCAACATTTAAATTTTTCTTACCAGATATTAGTAATAAACTAGGAGAAATTAAAAATAAATAGTTTCTTCTTTTTTAATATTCTTTGTGTTAAACTAACGGATAATTATTAAAAAATACAAATTTTTAACACAAAAATATTTAATTTTAAAAATAATATGATAAAATAATAATAGAGAGAAGGTAAGTTAAATGACAAAATCAGAAAAAATATTACAAATAGCAAATAATAATAACGGATATATAACAGCAAAAGAAGTAAGAATAGCAAAAATTAATAGTACAGAATTAACAAGATTAGTAAAAGAAAATAAATTAGAAAGAATATCTAGAGGTTTTTATTGTACTACTGATAACTTTCACGATGAATATTATAAAATACAATTAAAAAGTAAAAATTGTATATACTAACACGAAACAGCACTATATTTTTATGATTTATCAGACAGAACACCATTACAATTAGATTTAACTGTACCAAGTGGCTATAATGGTTCATTAAGATTAATAGATAAAGTAAATCTACATTATATAAAAAAAGAATATCTAGAATTAGGTTTAACTACGATTACAACCCCATTTGGAACTAATATAAGAATATATGATTTAGAAAGAACAATTTGTGATATCATAAAAAACTATAAAAAAATGGACCGTGAAATATTTACTAAAGCATTACAAAGATATTCAAAATCCAAAAATAAAGATTTAAATAAACTTATGAGATATGCAAAAAAATTAAATGTAAATAAAAAGGTTAGAGAACATATGGAACTAATTATATCTCTCTAATTTTATTATATAACACCAAAAATTTCTTTACTAAAACCTTATTTTATGGTATTATTTATTATAGATAGATAGTAATAGAAAAGAGGTAATTATGAGTAAAAAGAAAATAATTATATTATCAGTAATTGTAATATTAATAGGAATAGCAAGTATATTATCTACTTATGCTCTAGATATTACTATGACTAAAGGAACAAGTAGTAATTATGATATGTCTTTAACATTTGATATATCAGGTAATGTAAATAAAGAATTATCAGTTGAAGCAGGTAAAACAAAAACATTTGATATCGTAGTAAATAATCCATATACAGATACTATTACTTATGGAATAGCATATAAAATGTTAAATCCTACAACTAAACCAGATAATCTAATAATTGCAGTAACTAATATTAGTGAAAATCCTTCGGAAGGTATGATAGACGCTAACTCTAAAAAAGTAATATCTCTAATAATAGTTAATAATAGTACATCAAATATACAAGTTAGTTTAAGTGTAATAAATGGATATAAAAATGGAGGAGACTTAATAATACCAATAGGTTATACAATAATAAGTGATATTTATGAAGTTGGTTCTACAACACATAAAAAAATTGATAATAGTGGAGCTAATTATCCAGACTTAGTTGAGGGCTTGATACCAGTAGTCTATAATGAAACAACTAGTAAATGGGTAAAAGCAGATACAGAAAGTTCAACATCAACTTATGGTTGGTATGATTATACACAAAAGAAATGGGCAAATGCAGTATTAGTAACAGATACAAATAGAAGTACATATCAGAATGCTACTGCAGGAACAGAAATAAACGAACAAGATATATTAGCATACTATGTATGGATACCAAGATATAAATATAAAGTATGGAATAAAGATAAAGTTATGAGAACAGACTCATACAACGCACAAAGTACAGGAATAGATATAGTGTTTGAAAGCGGTACATCATCAACAGGAACAATATCCTGTACTTATAGTTTTGCTGAGCCTTCTTCAGAAGCAGGTAGTCCAAATGAAACTTGTACTGGTTCAAACGGAGATTATTATACACACCCAGCATTTACTTTTGGAGATGATGAAGTAAAAGGATTTTGGATAGGAAAATACGAATTATCTAGTGAAACACCAACAGCAACAGATGGTGGAGGAAGTTCAACAACACTAACTCCAAGAATACTTCCAAACGTAAATTCTTGGAGAAGTAACGATGTATCAAATTTTAGTACAGTAATACAAAATATGCAAAACACTAATAATATCTACGGATTAGGGGCAGATAAATCATTATCAGACTCACATATGTTAACAAATATGGAATGGGGAGCAGTAGCATATTTAACTAATTCTAATTATGGAAGATGTACTGGAGGTACTTGTACCGAAGTAACGGCAAACAACTGTTCTGCTTTTGTGACAGGTATTGGAGCAGATACAGTAAGCGCAAGTTCATCACCAACAACTTGTACTACAGATGCAAATAAATATAATGGAGCAAAAGGAGTTCTTGCGTCAACTACCGGAAACGTGTACGGAGTATATGATATGAGTGGAGGGTCAACTGAATATGTAATGGGTAATGTATCTAGTACAGCAGATGCATATACATTTAATTACTCTAGTTCAAAATTTGCAAGTAGTTGGTATGATAATTATAGTAATCAAAAGTATATAGATACATATGCAAAATATTCTAGTCATATGGGTCAAGTATCATATAATAGAGCGCGACTAGGAGATGCAACAGGAGAGGTAGTAGCATTAAATGGTTCTGGATGGTATAGTGACAGTGCATATTTCCCTTATTTGGGTTTTCCCTGGTTCAGTCGTGGTGCAGTTAGTGGTGTATTTTCATTCAATAGTCCAAGTGGTACTGCCTACAGTAACTGTTCTGCCCGCGCCGCCTTGCTGTGGTATTTATAGAAAAGTGCTTGTGAGGAGAAAATATGGAAATATCAGTTGGAGTATCTAATAGACATATACATTTATGTAGAAATGATTTAGATAAATTATTTGGTAAAGATTATGAACTTACTATTCGTAGAGTATTAAGTCAAAGTGGTGATTATGCTTGTGAGGAAGTAGTAAGTTTAAAAAATAATGATAAAATTATTGAAAATGTTAGAATAATTGGTCCAGTTAGAAAATATACACAAG
>OJAW01001120.1_pt1 | contig 16398 bp, 15 predicted proteins | sample 1589151 | NCBI WGS metagenome assembly OJAW01 (sample SAMN03283290) | human gut metagenome | biome: human-associated habitat; material: feces | host: Homo sapiens | place: Peru | collected 2012
CCCCATGCCGCCGCGCGGCTTGGGACTGGGCCTTCCCATCTGCCAGCGCATCGCGCAGGGCCACGGCGGCATGATCGTCGCGCAGTCGGAAGAGGGAAAGGGCTCGCTCTTCACCGTCTCGCTCCCTGCGGTAAAGGCCGGGCGCGTACAGCTCAAGGACCGCGGCAGCGACTACGCCGGCGGCTTCAACCGCACGCTCGTGGAGATGTCCGACGCGCTTTCGAGCGAGGCATTTCTGCAAAAGTATCTGGATTAAGGGACACAGATGAAGAAAAAAGTTTTGATAGTTACAAGCCCTCTCAGAGTCGGTGGATTTGATGTTGTTGCCACAAGCTTGCAAACACATCTTGACTGTGAACGCTTTGAGTGTACATATTACATAGTCGGCGAAGAGGTCGGCCCGCTTGAGCCGATTGTTATCAATAGTGGTGCAAAGGTGATACATCGCCCGGACAGCGTTAAAGGTTATCTTGCTGATTATAAATATCTGAAGAAAGTTATACATGAGGGCGAATACGATGTCGTTCATTCACATCTAATGTTTTTCAGCGGTCTTGTAATGCTTGCCGCGCGCAGCGAGGGTGTACCTGTCCGCGTGCCGCATGGGCACATGACGGATCCGTGTATGGGAAACAGAAGCTTTATTCAACGCAGGATGTTTGATGTTTACCGTCTTGTTATGACGATGCTTCTTGACAGCTGTTCGACAGCTCTTGTCGCTTGCGGACCGGAAGCGGGAGCTTATCTTTACGGAAAACGTACTTTTGAAAAGCGCGGAATTATTCTCAACAACGGAATAGACCTTAGTAAATATAAATTTGATCCCGTGATGCGCGTCAAAAAACGGCACGAACTTGGCATTGAGAATAAGCTTGTCGTGGGTCATGTAGGCAGACTCAATTATATTAAAAACCATAAGTTCCTTCTCGATGTTTTTGCCGAACTCAAAAAAATCAATGCTGATTCCGTGTTGCTTATAGTAGGCGAGGGCGAAGAAAAGGATGCAATAGAAGAAAAGGCACGATATCTTGGAATAGAGAATGATATTATTCTTACAGGTGTCAGAAATGATGTCTGTGATTTGCTTCAGGCAATGGATGTATTTGTGTTTCCGTCGCTCAAAGAGGGACTCCCCGTCACTCTCATAGAAGCTCAGGCAACTAAACTTTCGTGCCTTATTTCCGATACTGTGTCCGAATACGCAAGGCAGAATGACAATGTGGAATATATTTCTCTTTCAGCTTCAGCTGAGGTTTGGGTACAGAAAATGCAGAAGCTTGCATCAATTGATAGAGAAAGCGTATCTTGTGAAAAACTAATCAAAAATTACGATATAAACGAAACCGTAAAACAGCTCGAAAAAATATACGTGGGACAGGAGGGGTAAGATGAGCATATATTTTGCGATAGTTATTGCTTTTTGCGTTATCTATCCATTCATCCCGCGAAAACATATAAAATGGCTGTTCCTCGCCCTTGTACTCGCCCTGTCAGTTATGGCGTTTTATGTTAAACCGCTTGAGACCGATGACCTGCTGAGATATTACAACTCGATTGATTTACTGAGGAAAAAGTCCTTGTCCGGCTACTTTGATTTGCAACGCGACGGCTACGGAAATTTCGATGCTGTTCCGGTTTGCGGACTGTATTTTTTCTTTGTAAGTAAACTCGGTAACAATAATTTTCTTCCGGCCATAACCATATTTTTAACTTATGGCAGTATGCTCTTTGTAATATGGCGATTTGCAAATTACTACAAGATAAGCAAGCTATATATATTTGTCGGTACGTTCTTTTTACTTAGTACTTATTGGTATTATGACACATGTAGCGGAATAAGAAACGGTTTGGCATTTGCCGTTGCGATGTTCTGCTTATATTTTGATTTGGTCGAAAAGAAGAAAATCTTTTGTCTGGGTTATTTCGTGGCCATGGGAATACACTCCGCTGCAGTTATATTTTTGGGGTTACGGTTGCTTACTGAGATAAATATGAGACTCAGGCTGAAATTTTTAAATGCTATATCTCTTGTAGGCATATTATTTGGTTCATATATTATTGAATTTTTAGGCAAGATATTTAATAACAGCTTTTTTGATGTTCTTTTAGAAAAAGCCGCTAAAAATAAAGTCAGGGTAATTAACTTTACCAGCGGAACAACAATTTTAAGTTTGGTTCTGCTTTTGGCTGTAATAATTATGTGCATCTACATGAATTATCTGATAAATAGAGACAATATTGAAAACATTGAGTCAATAAATTATTTCTTTATTTTGTTGCTGTTTTTCTCTGTTGGTTCGCTTTCGAGTTATCTTATATTCACAAGATTTATGCATTGGGTCATTCCCATGTTTGGATCGCTGATTATCATGTTGTGCCTGGACTTGAACAGGAAGAAGCGGCAGGAAATATATTTTGCGCCGCATGGAGAAAGTACCATAAAGAGAGACATTTCTGTTTACAGGTCAAATGAGCTTATACTGAACCTGATGATAACTGCTTTGTCGCTGTTTAATCTGTATTTCCTTTGCTTTGTAAGCGTGATACACTCTGCGAAATTTGGAATATAATCCGCCCTTGGAGGAATAAAAATGAGCTCTGAGCATAAAAAGCAAAGAAATTGCGGGGTCGATTGCCTTCGTATCGTTGCAATGTTTGCTATTGTTTTACAGCATTGTATTTTGCACAGTGGCATTTTACAGGAACAGAACATATTCTCTGTCAAATACGGTTTAGTGGATTTGGTGACATTCTTTTGTTTTGGAGCGGTGAATACATATCTCCTGATATCCGGTTATATAAATGTCAACACTAAATATAAGCTTTCAAGAATAATGTATCTTTGGATAGAAGTTATTTTCTATAATCTAATTATTAATATTGTAGCCACGCTTATATTAAAAACACCTGTTACAGCCGATATAATATTAAGAATATTTACTCCGCTGCTCCACCATGAATATTGGTTTTTTACAAGATATACATTACTCTTTTTGTTGATGCCGATTATAAATATGATCGCGCACAAGATGTCAAAAAAGTGTTATCGCATTTTTTTAATTGTGATTTATGTTTTGTTTTGTTTTGTGGCTCCTGTAGTAAAAAAGTATACCGGTATTGACATTTTTATCCTCAAAGGCGGATACAGTACAGTTTGGTTTGTTGCCATGTATATGACCGGCGCATATTTCAGGCTCCATTTTATCTTAGAAAAAAAGAAGAAAATTGTTTACTTTTTGGGATTTGTGTTTTTTTCACTGCTTCTGTATCTTGACAACGAGTTTATCCCGACATTCTTTAAACAGTATAAAAATGTGGAGATAAGTAGTATTCTGTCTGCAGATACGTACAGTTCGCCGTTCACCGTTTTGGCGGTTGTTTGTATGTTGTTATTGTTTGTAAATATTGACTTCAGCAATAGAATAAAGCACTTTGTTTGTTCTGTCGGACCACTGACTTTTGGGGTTTATCTGATTCATGACAATCCCATAACCAGAGAATACGTTGTCTCAAGAGTCCCAAAAATGTTTGAACAGAATTTCGGAAATTCTTTGGTAATATGGATGGTGCTCTGTGCTGTATTTTTCTTTTTCACATGTCTGCTTATAGAATTTTTGGTACAGCTTTTGTTCAAAAAAATTGAAGTAAGACAAGTATGCAACAAAATTTGTTTGTTTTTTGCGAAGATATTTAAAAAAGTACCGCCGATATATAATCTATACTTTGCAGATTTAGTAGATTCTTGCAACAGCGAAAAATATGCGACCAAAAACACATAATTGTAATTATGATTAAATATATGTTTGAAAATATTGCGGGGGATTTCTGATGGAACTGGATTATTACCGCGTGGCATTTAGAAAAAAAAGCGGACATGCACTTTTGACCGACGAGACCACGCCGTTTAAAGCTATAAAAAATAACTGGAGATACTGGGTAGCCGATCCGTTTGTGATTGAACATAACGGCGAGACATATATCTTCGCCGAGCTGTTTGATTATCTTCGCCGAAGAGGTGTTATAGGGTATTCGAAACTCAGGTCGAACGGCAGCTTTTCGCGTTGGAAAGAAATAATCGTCGAGCCTTATCATATGTCATATCCGCAGATTTTTGAATATAACGGTGAAATATATATTGTGCCGGAAACGGGTTCAGGGCGTACCCTCGATATGTACAGAGCGGTCGATTTTCCCGATAAATGGGAGAAATCCGTGAATCTTGCCAAAGATGTCATTTTTGCCGATACAACGCTTTTGAACCGCGGAGGGAAGCTTTATGCGCTTGCCTGCGATATGGAGAGGACAAAGAACAGCGAACTTGTTTTGTTCGGTGTCAATGAGAATATGAAGCTTTGCTCTACAGAACTTGGATGCGTTGTCAACGATCCGGTTACTGCTCGTGCGGCAGGCAAAATGTTTGAATATGATGGAAAACTTATACGTGTGTCACAAGATTGTTCCGAAGAATACGGCAAACGCCTTAACTTTCTTGAGGTGGATAGCGATTTTGATTCGTATTACCGCGAGAAAGCTGTAAAGGCTGTCGATGTTAAGGATCTAAATATTATTGGAATCAAGAATCCTTTGCGTGTTCATACATATAACTCTTCCGAAAATTATGAAGTAATCGATGTTTACAGTGCCAATAGAAGCTTATTGAATTTCTTTGGAAGACTTGCATATCTGATCTACAAAAAGCTAAGAGGTTAAGGGTGCCTGATTTATGATAAGCGTCATAGTGCCGGTTTATAAAGTTGAAAAATATCTTCGTCAGTGCCTTGACAGTCTCACGGCACAGACGCTTGAGAATATGGAGATAGTCATAGTTGATGACGGTTCGCCGGACGGATGCCCGGCTATATGCGACGAATATGCGGCAAAAGATGCGCGCATGAAGGTCGTGCATAAGGAAAACGGCGGTCTGCTCAGCGCAAGAAAAGCAGGACTTGCGGCGTCAATTGGCGATTATATTGGCTTTGTCGACGGCGACGACTGGGTCGAGCCGGACACATTCCTGAATATGTACAAATCCGCCCGCGAGCATTCGCCCGATATGGTGCTCAGCGACTTCCTCTGTGACTATGGTGACCGTGCGGAGCCGAGCGAACAGTGCTTTGAAGAGAGCTTTTATGACCGCGTTCGTCTTGAAAAAGAGATATTCCCCGTTATGCTTTTTGATGGCAATTTCTATGATTTCGGCATCAAACCGAGCTGTTGGAGCAAGCTTGTTCGGAGAGATATCCTTGAAAAAAATCTTATGACCGTTGATGAGCGTATCCGTATGGGAGAGGATGCTGCATTCATATATCCGTGTATGCTTGACTCGCAGAGCATATCATGCATAAAAACGCCGACCTATCATTACAGAATAACCGGGCAGTCGATGTCGACGGCATATGACGAAAAACTCAAAGATATTATTCTCCTGCCGTATAAGCGGCTCAAAGAGAAAAATGTGTCTTCTGATTTTGATATATCATCTCAGCTCGATTATTATCTTTTGTATATGGTCAATTTCCTGCTTCGCAACGAGGCGAAGAAAGCCAATTCCCATTCGAAACAGGAGCGCAGGAAAGTTATTGAAAATATCTGCGCGGATGAAGAAATTCGCTCTGCGGCGGCAGCGGTCGATATGGGAAAATTGCCTGCGCACACGAAGCTGCTCGCATCGGCGCTAAAACACGGCTCTGTGTTTATGACCGAAAAATATGTTGATTTTTTGAGGATTTATATAGGAGGAAAACGATGAATAGTCAACCCAAGATCAGTGTTATCGTGCCGGTATACAAAGTTGAAAAATCTCTTGATAGATGTGTTGAAAGCATTGTCGGACAGACATATGAAAATCTCGAGATAATCTTAGTGGATGACGGCTCGCCGGACAATTGCCCTTCAATGTGCGATAAATGGGCTGAAAAGGACAGCCGTATTAAAGTTATCCATAAAGAAAACGGCGGTGTCTCATCCGCAAGAAATGCGGCTTTGGATGCGGCAACGGGCGATTTTATCGGATTTGTTGATTCGGATGACTGGATAGAGCCGGATATGTATGAGTCACTTATGATGAGAATAGATGAGACAGGAAAAGATATTGCAGTATGTTCGTACTATTCAATAGAAGTTTCCGGGGAAAGAAACGAGTGTAGGTGCATTACCGATAAGGATGTTATTTGTAAAGACGATTATTTTCGCTTTATTGTGCTCGGTGGTGATGGCGGTTATATTTGGAGCAGGCTTTATCGTGCTGACATCATCAAAGGAGTACGGTTTGACGAAAATATTTGGTATTCTGAGGATTTGTTGTTCAATTTCAAAGCGGCACAGAAGTCGAATGGCGCGGCTATTCTTGACAAGATCGAATATAATTATGTTCAGAAGCGAATCAAAGAACAAGCGTGGGTCATGAATGATCACTCTTTTGATTCAATGACAGCGTTTGAGATTATGCTGAGTTATAAAGATATACCTGAGGATGTCTATGACTGTTGCCTGAGGGGATATGCTGCTGCGGCATTCACTCTGCTCAGCGGGGTTCTCACAAATGAGAAATATTTTTATAAGTATGATGATATAAGATCTGCAATATTGAATTTCAAAAAGCGGATACTTACTCAAAAAAAATATCCTCTCAAGTATAAGGTGAAAACACTTGCGCTTTGGCTTTGCCCCGGATTTTATAACTTTATGATCCGCGGAATAAGAAACGCCAAGGATAAAAAGGCCGATTGATAACATTGCACAAAGGAGAGATAAATATGCAGGATGCTCTTGTCAGCGTGATAGTGCCTGTTTATAAGGTTGAAAAATATCTTGATAAGTGCGTCGGGAGCATTGTCGCTCAGAGCTACAAAAATCTTGAGATAATTCTTGTTGATGACGGCTCTCCGGACAATTGTCCGACTATGTGCGATTTGTGGGCTCAAAAGGACGGTCGTATAAAGGTTATACATAAGCCTAACGGAGGACTGTCTTCTGCGAGAAATGCAGGACTCGATATATCCTGCGGCAGATTTGTGATGTTTGTCGATTCGGATGACTGGATCGATGAAAGCACTGTGCAAAGCCTTCTTACGATCAGCGAAGATGCGGACATTATAATGTGCGGATTTAGCATTGAATATGAAGACGGAACGACTTTTCAAGAGAACTCCGGAAATAAAAGTCTAGAAGGCTTTGATATACTGGGAGAGTTTATTCTCGACAATATTCGACCGGAAGCGTGTGGTAAGCTTTATCGATTGAATTTGTTTTCTGATACACGCTTTGATGAAACTATAAAATATGCAGAAGACCTTGATATGAATTACCGGCTTATGAAAAAAGCATCAAAATTTATATCTACAGATGAGGGCTTCTATCATTATATCAGGCGTGCAGGTTCAATTACCTCTACTGATATGACAGTCGGACGCGCGAACCTATATAAAATAACGGCGAGATTTGTGGAAGAGAGCAAGTTTAACGGCGATCTTTACGAAAAAAGTATTTGCCGCCATACACGCATCCTTTTTGCAACACTTTCAAGATTGCTCAGTAGCGATGCAAGTGTCAGTGGTGGAAAAGAAATCAGCGGCACTTACTCTGAAAAAATATTTGAAGAAATCCGCAAGTACGGAAAATATATCATGAAAAACAGATATCTTTCGATTAAATATAAAATTTCTGTAATTATCATCGCTATAAGCCCAAGGTTATTTGTGATTTTCAATAAATTATTGGGCAGATAATTTATTAGTTGCATGCTTTAATGATTTTTTGGAGTGAATTGTAAAATGCAGAAACTGCCTGAAGGAATAAGAAAGATCCTTGCAAGATTCAGATATTATCTTTATATTTGGAAGCTTATATTTTCAACTGCTTTCAAAAAAATTAAATATCGTGAAAAGTTTAAATTTCTTTTGATAACTCCGGAGCACTGCAATCTCGGCGACCACGCCATAGCTGCAGCCGAGGAGGCTCTTTTCAAGGACTTTTTCCTGTTTGAAATAACCGAAAGAAGCTTGGATAAATTTTTCAAGTATTTTAGACATAGCTTGAGCTTAAAGCTCCTGTTCGGGAAAAGCGACATACTGATTCACGGCGGAGGATTTATTGGTACTATCTGGCCGTATTCCGATATTCTGACGCAGCAAATCATAGAGCTTCTTCCGCATAGCAGAATAACACTCCTGCCCAACACGATTTTCTTCTCCGACGACGAAGAGGGCAGAAAGTGGCTCGAAGATGCCCGAAAGGTGTATAATTCACATAAAAACATTACTCTTTGCACAAGAGAAAAGCTCTCTTATGACAATGCGCTCCTTTTGCTCGACGACCACAGTAGAGTGAAGCTCATTCCGGATATGGTGCTGTCGCTCGACGAGTGCCGTGAGGGTCAGAAGCGCAGCGGCGCAGTCCTCTGTCTGAGAAATGACTGTGAAAAAATAATGGACGATGCCGACAGCGCGGAGATTTATACTTGGACAAACAAGGTCTTTGACAGTGTCAAAGAGGCCGATATGTGCGTTGACCATAATGTGCTCCCGAAGAACCGTCTTGCCGAGCTCGAAAAACAGTTTGAAACATTCAGAAAAGCCGAGATCGTGATAACAGACAGGCTTCACGGAATGATATTCGCTGCGATAACCGGTACACCCTGCGCCGTTTTCTTCAGCATGAGCCATAAGGTGAAAGGCATCTATGACTGGTGCCTGTCGGATGTTGAGTATATACAAAATGTTGAGAACTGCGCGGATATAGCTGCATTTTATGAAAAAGTCAAAGGCAGAAGCTTCAGCTATGACAACACCGCCTTGAAGCCGTATTACGATGAGCTTATTGAAATCATTAAATAAGAGGTAGATAAATTGGCATCACGTACTGAAAAATCAACAAGAACCGCTGCGGCAAGTTTCCTCAATTCAACGTTGGGAAAAGTGCTTGCGTTTGTCTCAAAAACTGCGTTTATCAATGTTTTCGGGCGCGAGATGCTCGGTCTTAACGGGCTTTTTTCAAATGTTATTTCATTGCTCTGCCTTGCCGATCTCGGCTTCGGCACGGCAATGGCATACAGCTACTATAAGCCGATAGCGGATAACGACACAAAAAAAATAGCCGCGCTGAATAAATTTTACAGCAAAGTTTATTTAGTAATAGCTGCGGCGGTGTCCGTTGCGGGCGTAGCATTCGTTCCGTTCCTTGATTCTTTTGTAAATCTCGATCACGAGATCGAGCATATGTATCTGTATTATGGCATCGCGGTGTTCAATACGGTCTGCTCATACCTTTTTGCTTACAAGCAGACGCTTATTACCGCGCATCAGCACGGATATATTATTTCCAGATATACCGTTGTCACCAGTACGGTATCTACGATTATGCAGATAGTTATTATATATGCCACAAAGAATTATATAGCTTATCTAATGGTCGGCGTTGTGTTTACTATCGTGAACAATCTGATAATTTCGCATCAGGCGAACAAGCTTTATCCTTATATCAAAGAGCCCAACGAGCCGCTTTCAAAAGCGGACAAGCGCGGAATATTCAACAACATGGGTTCGATATTCTTATACAAGCTTTCGTCTGTTATGATAAACGGTACGGATAACCTGCTTATATCAAAGATGGTCAGCACCGTTGCCGTCGGCGATTACTCTAACTACCTTATGCCGATAAATATGATAAGCAGCTACGCAAACATCGTCTTCTATTCGTTTACGGCGAGCCTTGGCAACATGATGGTGTCCGACAGCAAGGAGAAGCAGTATAGGGTGTTCAAAGTTATTCAGACGATGTCCGCATGGTTCGGAATAGTTGTCAGCGCGTGTACATATGCGCTCGTTGACGATTTCATAATCGTGTGGCTCGGCAAGGATTTCCTTGTCGATAAATATACCGTCTGCGCCATCTGCCTCAATTTCCTTCTGTCCTGCCTGCTCTATCCCATATGGATATACAGAGAAGCGGCGGGAATCTATCTGAAAACAAAGTATATAATGACTGCCACCGCAGTTATCAATATCGGACTCTCCATACTCATGGGCAAGTGGATCGGAATGGCGGGCATAATTTTTGCGTCGGCTGTTTCGAAGCTTTTGACCTATATCTGGTATGAGCCGATTATTCTATTCCGCGACCATTTCAAAAAGTCGGTTTGGGGATATTTTGTCTCGTTTCTTGCAACGCTGGTTATCAGCTGCGGCGCCGGCTTCGGCGTGAAGCTGCTCGCCGATATGATTCCTCTCTCGGGTATACTCGGCTTTATAGTCAAGGGCGTCGCGTGCTTTGCGGCGACGAATATTCTCTATTTGATTCTCTATTTCAAGAATCCGTATTTCAAAGAGCTTCTCACGAGAATCAGGTCGCTTGTCGGCGGCGTTATCGGAAAATTCAAAAAGGCTAAGTGAAAACAGGATGATAAGCGTAATAATCCCGGTTTACAAAGTTGAAAAATATCTCGATAAGTGCGTTGAAAGTGTTGTCGGGCAGACATACTCCGACCTTGAGATAATTCTTGTCGATGACGGTTCGCCGGACGGCTGTCCCGCAATGTGCGATGCATGGGCTGAAAAAGACGGGCGAATAAAGGTTATTCATAAGCCGAACGGCGGTCTCTCGTCCGCGCGCAATGCAGGACTCGCCAAAGCATCAGGTGAATATGTCTTCTTCCTCGACAGCGACGACACAATCTCCGAGAATTGCATTGATTTGCTCGCCGATGCCGCGCGGCGCGACAACAGCGATATCTGTATCGCGAATGTCGCCAGAATAGACGAAAACGGAAAGCCAATCAAAGCTCTGCTCTTCGATTCGGACATGCTTCTTTCAAAAGACGATGTGTTCGAGGACATAGCCCAAAAAGGTCTGTTTGCCTATGTTATCTCCTGCGGCAGACTTTATCGCCGCAATTTGTTTGACGGCATATCATTTCCCGAGGGCAGACTCAACGAGGATGCGTTCGTGTATTATCGCCTTTTTGACAGGTGCAGCTGCATTTCCGTCAGAAAGGATGCCATGTATTTTTATCTCAGTCGGCAGGGGAGCATCATGTCGGAATATACGCCGCGCAGACTCGATGTTCTCGAAGCCTTTGCCGCTCAGGCGAAGTTCTTTTCGGATCGCGGCTTTGATAAAACGGTGGAGGCTGTGCGCCGATATGCCTATGATGCGGCGGTCAATACTCTCCTCACCAACCGTATCGGCGTGACGGATGAAAGATTCAAAACCGCGCTGAGATTTTATAAATCAATATGCCGCCTTTGTCCGGGCAATATGGGTAGGTCGACTGTCCGTCTGTTTTTTGCGGCGTATCCGTTCAATCTTTTTTCAAAACTTCTGCTCAGACTCAAGGGCGTTAAGAGGTGAATTCGGTGGATAAACTTCTGAGCATAATAGTTCCCGTCTACAAGGCGGAAAAGCATCTTGACAGATGTGTCGAAAGTATACTTTCACAGACATATGGGAATATAGAGCTTGTCTTGGTCGACGACGGCTCGCCGGATGCCTGCCCCGCGATGTGCGATTCTTGGGCGGGGCGCGACTGGCGCGTTAGGGTGATACATAAGAAGAACAACGGCGCGTCCTCCGCGCGAAACGCCGGACTTGACATGGCGTCGGGCGAATACATCGGCTTTGTCGATGCCGATGATTTCATAGAGCCCGATATGTACGAAACTCTGATGAAAAACGCGCTTGAAAACAACGCTGATCGCTCCGGCTGCGGCTATTTCGATTCTTCACGCCCGGATGAAATTTCGGATGATGATGAAATAACAGTGCTCAGCGACAAAAAATCTATAATTGCCTATTCCGCCTGCGGCAAGCACAACAACGTCTGGCGCTCCGTCTATTCCAAAAAGGCAATAGGGAAGATTCGCTTCGACGAAAGTTTGGTAATCGCCGAGGACTGGCTCTTCAACTACGAAGTGAGCAAGAATATTTCGGTGCAGGCGGATACTAATAAACGGCTCTATCATTATGAATCCGCACCGGGCAGCCTCATGAGCCGGCTCAACGACAAAAAAATAATCGACCGCATCTCTGTTCTCGAATATATCTGCAGCAGCGAGTGCGGAAAGTCGCTCGGGCGCAAAGAAACGGCGGATATCCGTATGCGCGTGCTCATGTTCTGCGCGGAGGAGAGTATGCATTCCGGCATCGACCGCGAGCCGTGGTTCAAGCGCGAGGTCATAAAAAAAATACGCGGCGCCCTTGCGGCGTTTCTTGGGTGCGGTGCTTCGACAAAGCGAAAGATAAAAGCGATAATATTCGCCTTCGCGTGGCCGCTGTATTCCGCCCTGGCGCGTAGAAAATAAAGTTAAAAATAAAATAGTATATAATTGCTGATTGGAGGTGCACCATGCACGCATATCTGATAATAGCCCACGATCAGTTCGACCTGCTCGAAAGTCTTCTCAAATGTATCGACGACGAGCGTAACGACATTTATATACATATCGATTCCCATTCAGAGCTCGATATCGGCAGAATCCAAAGCGTTCTGCAAAACTCCCGCGTTGAGTTTGTTCCGCGTATCCATATAAGATGGGGCGGATTCGACATGGTCAGATGCGAGTATGAGCTGCTCGAAGCGGCGTTTGAGAGCGGGCGAGAATATGACTATGTCCATCTTATCTCAGGCGCGGATTTGCCGCTGAAAAATCAGGATGAGATACACCGCTATTTTGATTCACATAAAGGCGAAGAGTTCGTCCATTTCGGCGCACCCGAGCCTACGGAAAAAGAGCTTGAGCGCGTCAGGTATTATCATTTTGCCTCCGGCAGAAGAAATTTCTTTAACCGCCTTGTCACCAAAGCGGAGACTGTTCTCGGGCGTATGTTCGGAATAAACAGAATAAAGGGCAAGAAGATACAGCGCGGCTCGCAGTGGTTCAGCGTGACCGGCGAGTTTGCAAAATATCTTATTTCGCAAAAATCATTTGTGTTCAAGCAGTTTAAGCACACATATATTCCGGATGAATTTTTCGTTCAGACGGTGATTATAAATTCAAGCTTTGCAGATAATCTGCACAGCAAGAGGTTCGACGATGACCACGAAGCGTGCCTGCGCTATATCGACTGGACGCGCGGTCACCCGTACATATTTAAATCAGAGGATTATGACGAGCTGATGAATTCCGGCTGTCTCTTTGCCAGAAAATTCAGCATCGTTCAGGATGATAAAATAGTCAGGAAGATAACTTCGGCTGTTCTCAACGGCTGAAAGCGGAGGATATAAGTGAAGAAGCTTTACGAAGATTATATTTTTCTTGTGCGCACCGTGCTCGAAGGCGGCCGTGCGGATGATTTCAGCGGCGATTTTGAAAAGCTGCTGGAGCTTGCCCGCGAGCATAATATGACAAATATATTGTGGTACGCCCTGCGCAAAAACAGGAATGTCCCGACGAATATCGTCACGGAACTCCAGGGCAGCCATAATATGCTTATGTTCAAGTGTGCCAATCAGAAGATGACGCGCGGCGAGCTCGAAAACCTGTTTTCGTCTGCGGGGATAAAGCATATCTTTCTCAAGGGCGCGGATGTCGCCCAGCTCTATCCGTCCGAGGATATGCGCGAGATGGCGGATATAGATGTCTACGCCGATCTCGACAGCCACGAGAAGATAAAAGAAGTTCTCACGCAGGCGGGGTATAGCTTCGAGGGACATAAGGGGCACCACGATGTTTTCCACCGCGACCCGTTTATCTCGGTCGAGGTCCACGAATCCGTGCTCGACCATCAGCGCGAGACCGGGCTTGATACATACTTTGCGCCGCCGTGGCAGCTCACCGACGGAAACGGATTTGAATATAATTTCGACCTGAGCGACAATTATATTTTTCTTATGGGTCATCTGTTCGGTCATTTCCATCAGGGCGGAGTCGGCGTCAGATTCTTTGCCGATATGGCGCTCTATATGAAAAAATATAAGGACAAGCTCGATTGGGTGAAGATAAACTCCGTCTTTGAACGCTATAACTTGGACGAGGTTATGAATAATCTCAAGGCGCTCTCGCTCCATTGGTTCGGTGATGAGCCGGAGAGCGGGCTGCTCGACGAGATGGGCGAATATGTATTTGAATCCGGAAGCTACGGCAAGGCTGCGAATATGGTGATGTACCTCGCGAATGAGGACGGCAGCAACACATTCTCCGCAGCGCTCAAGCGAAAGCTGTTTATATCTTCGTCCGAGATGCGCCGCCGCAGCAGGATAGTTGACAGATTCCCGATATTTTTGCCGATAGCCTATGCCGTCAGGGCGGTTAAAATAATATTCACTCAGTTCCGCGAGCTTCGTGCGTGGATGCGCGGAGTGAAGAATGCAGACGGCGAGGCTGTCAAAAATTATAAGGAAATGATGCGCCGTTTTGGTGTAAAGTAAGAAAAAGTAAAAATAACTTGATAAACCGTGTCGCTGTATGTATAATTATAATGTTATATATCCACGACACCGAGAGGGGATTGCTTATGGAAAAACTTAAAACATTTGATGTTGACCTTAAACGCCTTTTCTTTGAAGTTCTCAAAAGGCTCTGGCTGATTTTGCTTGTCGGCATTGTCTGCGGTTCCGGTGTGTTCCTTTATGCCAAGTTCTTTATAACCCCGCAGTATAAAGCGACCGCAACTATCTATATCCAGAACTACACCGGCGAGAACGACGAAAAGATATATTCATCCGACCTCAGTGCGTCCCAGAACCTTGTTACTACATATCAGGGACTGCTTACGAGCGATAATGTTCTCAACAGAGTCAAGGAAAAGCTCGGAGAGAACTACAATGTCGATGCCATACGCGCGTCGTTCACCGCCGAGGCTGTTGAGGACACACCCATACTTAAAATATCCGTTGACAACAATGATCCCGAAGAGGCGGCTAAGATAGTCAACGAGATAGCCAAAGTTGCCCCGGACGCCATAATGAATCTTGTTGAGGGAAGCTCGGTCAAGGTCGTCGACCTTGCGCGCGTGCCCGAAGGAATAGCATATCCCTCCTACAAGAAATTCACCATTATAGGCTGCATTATAGGCGCGGGTCTTACTTTGGCAATAATCGTCTTGCTTGTCCTCTTCAATTCCTATATCGAGGGCGAGGATGATATAGCCAAGCTCTTCGATGCTCCCGTCGTCGGCAAGATACCGAATTTCACTCTCTATGACGACAACGGCGAAAGAAAGAAAGGCTTCTTTTCGAAGAAAGGGGGCGCGTCTAAATGAAGCTTATAAGAAGAAAACATAAAGTCAGCGATCACCATTCTCCGTCCGAGCGTAAATATATCCTCGGCGACAACACCAGCTTCATCGTCGACGAAGCATACAACACCCTGCGAAGCAACATCATTTTCTCGATGCCCGGCAAGGGCTGCAAGGTCGTCGAATTCACAAGCTGCGGCATGAGCGACGGCAAGAGCATAAATGTGCTCAACACCGCGATAACCTTTGCCGAGACCAATGTAAAAGTCCTGCTTATAGACTGCGACCTGCGCCGCCCGAATATCAACAGGCTTCTTGCGCGCAAGTCGTCGCCCGGTCTTACAAATGTGCTTGTCAACGCCTGCGCTCTTGAAGATGCCATAGTCAGAATAGACGATTACAATCTCGATGTCATATTCTCGGGCTATCTTCCGCCCAACCCCAGTGAGCTTTTGAGCAGCGAGGCTCTTGCCGAGCTCATGGAGACGCTCAAAGAGAGATATGACTATATATTCATTGACACTCCGCCCGTTTCTGCGGTTATCGATGCGGCGGTCATCTCGAAGTATACCAACGGCGCTGTTATAGTCGTCCGCCCCGGCTCGACAAAGAAAGAGGAGCTTGTCAACATCGTCAGCCAGCTTGAGTTTGCCGATGCGAAGATAGTCGGCTTTGTCCTCAACTGTGTCGATGATGAGCATGGCGGATATTACTACCGCGGCAAGTATAAGTATAATTACACCTATGCTTATGTCCACGGAGCGGAGAGCACAAAGACCGCAAAGAATACCAAGAGCAATTCTAAAAACGAGTCCCAGAAATTGAAATAAAGCTAAGAGAGCAGTCCTTATGGGCTGCTCTTTTTATGTGTATTCTGCCGAAAATATATAAGACGGTGGAAATTGCTTCCATTGTATGGTAAGATAAAAGTAGAAAACGCGTATATGCGCGAACGAAGGAGAATGTCCCGTGAGCGAAAAGAAGCGAAGTGCAAAAGAGTTCTTCATGGACAACAACAAGAAAAATCTGAAGATATTTATAGCCGTTGCGGCTGCAATATTGGTGCTTGCGGCTGTGATTATTGGCGTTTATATTTTTACAAAAGTCGGGCTTATCAATATAGATAAGGACGGAAAGGTCGACCCGGATTATACTCTCGCGCCCGAAGATGAGTTCGACGATATGTATGATGCGGCGGACACTTCCGGTCTCGACGCGCTCATAACG
>OJAW01001123.1_pt1 | contig 16367 bp, 12 predicted proteins | sample 1589151 | NCBI WGS metagenome assembly OJAW01 (sample SAMN03283290) | human gut metagenome | biome: human-associated habitat; material: feces | host: Homo sapiens | place: Peru | collected 2012
GTTAACTCATTTGGAAAATTTTTAGATGGAAGTTTATCTGGAATAAATTTAATCATAAACATTGCAAGTACAACAATGCTATTCATATCAGTAATAGCAACAATCTTTTCAGGTTGGGAATACATAAAAAACGGAAAAGATTTATTATTAGACAAATAGAAAAAAGAGGGAAAAGGGGACGGTTCTCTTTTCCCATATTTGGGAAAAAGGGACAGATTTTTGTTACCTATTATAATACTAAAATTATTTGAATTGATTATTTTCTTGAGTGAGAATGTGAGAGGAATGAATTTATTATGAATGATATTGAAGCAAAAGAAAGAATTAAAGAGCTTAGAGCTACATTAGAATATCATGCAAAAAAATACTATGATGAAGATAAACCAGAAATAACTGATTATGAATATGATATGATGCTCCGCGAGCTTGAAACGCTTGAGGATGAGTTTCCGAAACTTAAAAGTCCCGAATCTCCCACCGCAAAGGTAGGGGGGAAAGCGTCAAAGCTTTTTTCGCCGGTTGAGCATAAGGTGAAGATGGAAAGCCTTCAGGACGCCTTTTCCTTTGACGAACTTCGCGATTTTGACAGACGGGTGAGGGAAACGGCGGAAAATCCCGTTTACAGCGTTGAACCGAAAATAGACGGTCTTTCGGTTTCTCTCGAATATGTGAACGGAACCTTTGTGAGAGGTTCGACGCGTGGCGACGGTGTGACAGGAGAGGATGTTACCGATAATTTAAAAACGGTTAAGTCTATTCCCGCTCATCTTAACACACCCATTGATTTTCTTGAGGTCAGAGGCGAGGTGTATATGCCGAAGTCGGTCTTTGCCACTCTCGTCACAAGACAGGAGCTCGACGGCGAAAAGCCCTTTAAAAACCCGCGCAACGCCGCCGCAGGTTCGCTCAGACAGAAAGATTCAAAAGTGACCGCAGTCAGGGGACTTGATATCTTCGTTTTCAATGTCCAGCAGATAGAGGGCGCAGAACTCAGCTCGCATAAGCAGTCGCTCGATTTCCTGCGTGAACAGGGATTTCATACCATCCCGTTCTATACTCGGTTCGATAATATAACCGATGCCATCTCAGAACTCAAGCGCATCGGCGAGATACGCTCGGGACTCGAATATGATATCGACGGCGCGGTTATAAAAGTCGATGATTTTGCCCAGCGCGAACGCCTCGGCAGTACATCGAAATTCCCCAAGTGGGCGGTGGCTTTCAAATATCCGCCCGAGGAAAAGACAACGAAGCTCGTTGATATAGAGATTGGCGTCGGGCGCACGGGCGTGCTCACTCCGACTGCCGTTTTTGAACCTGTTCTTCTCGCGGGTTCAACCGTCAGCCGCGCAACTCTCCATAATCAGGATTTCATAACAGAAAAGGATATCCGCATCGGCGATGAAGTCGCCATAAGAAAAGCGGGCGATATAATCCCGGAGGTCGTGCGCGTCGTGTCGCACGCGGAAAATTCCGTGCCGTATATCCTGCCGTCAATCTGCCCGTCCTGCTCCGCTCCCGTTATCCGCGAAGAGGGCGAGGCGGCTGTCCGCTGTGTCAATCCCGAGTGCCCGGCTCAGCTGCTGCGCAATGTTATCCATTTCTGCTCACGCGACGCTATGGATATCGAGGGGCTCGGCGATGCCCTCGTCGAAAAGTTTATCGCTGAAAATCTGATATCAAATGTCGCAGATATCTATGACATAACCGCAGGCGAGATAATGATGCTCGAGGGGCATCAGGAAAAATCGGCAAAAAATCTCGTCGATGCTATCGAACGCTCGAAGCAAAATGACCTTTCGCGCCTGCTGTTCGCTTTCGGCATACGCCATATCGGTCAGAAAGCGGCGAAGCTTCTCTCTGAGCATTTCGGCGATATTGATTCTATAATCGCCGCATCCGAAGAGGAGATAGCCGAAATAGACGGCTTCGGCGGAATAATGGCAAAGAGCGCGGCGGAATTTTTCTCCATGACTCAGACTGCAGATTTAATAGAACGACTCAAAGCGGCGGGAGCCAATATGAAATCGCTCAAAGAGAAGAGCGACGATCAGCGCTTCGCAGGTCTGACTTTCGTCCTCACCGGTACTCTGCCGACGCTTTCGAGAAAAGAAGCGACTGAGATAATCGAAAATCTCGGCGGCAAAGCGTCGTCGTCAGTCTCGAAAAAGACTTCGTATGTTGTCGCGGGCGAGGAAGCCGGAAGCAAACTGCAAAAAGCGACCGACCTCGGCATCCCGGTCATAACTCAAGATGATCTGCTGAAAATGGCAGGAATATAAATAAAAGGGGTGAGAATAATGAAAATTACGAAAATTTCAGTGGTGCGAATAGTCGGTATGTTTCTGATTTTCGCGACGCATCTGTTTTTGGGCTTTTACGGAAGCTTACTTGGATATGTTTTTAATGTCGGAGTTCCACTGTTCTTTATTATTTCCGGATATTTGTATGGCAAAAAGGAAATAAAAGAGCCGCTGAATTGGTATTTTCGGCGTTTTGTAAAAATATGTATCCCGATGTACATATTTGTTCTGCTTGTTTGGCTTTATTGCTTCATAATATATGAGGCAAAGTTCCCGTACAGTTATATTTTGAATTTACAGGGTCTTAGCTTTATTTTTATAAAAATGAAAGTGGGCTATTTTGTTTTGCCCGAGTCGATGAGCGGAATCGGCCATCTCTGGTTTTTGACGGTCATAATGTTGTGCTATTTGCTGCTTATCCTTATGAAAAAGTTAGAAAGCACAAGTTTCATGAAGAATGTCGAAAAAAATCCGAAAGTCGAAGTTGTGCTCTGTATTTTAATTGTTGCGGTGCAGATAGCGTTGGCGTATGTCGGCTTTCAGATTGTGTATTTTATTGAATTTTTCCTCGGATATGCAATGAGCAAAAAAGATCTGAGCTTCAAAGGGAAAAAATCTTTTCTGTTGATATCTCTGATTATGGTGGCGGCGTTAGGCACAAGGCTTGTTGTGAGAAAATTTGCCGACGGAACAGTACTCCATGATAATATAGTTGTTTCGTGGTCGCAGTGCGTGTTGGCTTTGTGGATATATGCTTTCTTCGATTTTCTCCTTTCGAATCTGCCTAGGCTCGAATCGGCATTGGGAAAATCAAAGCTTATAAGCTGGCTGGACGGAATATCATATTTTGCCTATATTACGCACTATATATTTATAAAAGAACCGTTTAATTTACAAAAGTATATCCCTAATATGATAGTCGCAACGCTCGTTTTCATTGTTCTTTCATTTGCCTCAGCAGAAATTTTGAAACTTGTTTCAAAGCCGCTTACCGATTGCCTCAATAAGTTGGCGGGAAAACTCAGCAAAAGAAAACTGAAGAGCTGATATAATAAGAGCATCCGTACTTTTCGTGCGGATGCTTTATTTTTGATATTCGCGCCTGTATGCGGCGGGGGAGAAGCCGGAGTAGCTCTTGAAAACCCGATTGAAGTGGCTCAGGCTGTAGTAGCCGAGCTGCATTGAGATTTCAAGCGTTGTCATCTTGGTTCCGCTTAGCAGCAGGCAGGCGTATTCGCATTTTGCGTCCCTGAGATATGCCGACACCGTCTTGCCCGCATATTTCTTGAAAGCTTCTATAACAACGGGCGGCGAGAAGTTGCTCATTTTGTATACGTCCGCCGCGCTGCAGGTCATGTATTCCGGCGAGCGTATCTTTTCGAGCATGTTTTCAAACCACTCGGGGCAGTCGATTTTCTGTGTGAGCTTCGAGCTGTTTATTATCGAGATAAAATCCGATGCGGTCGAGCATATTACGCTAACCGCTTTTTCGTATCCGTCGCCGATGAGCTTGTTTATAAGATTTGCCCGCGAAGAAAAGTATGCCTGCTCCTCGGTCGAGAGTGCAGCCGTCAGCGGCTTCTGTGACTCGAACTCTTTGGAATCTATCCCGAGAGCCGAGCAGATTTCTTCAAATTTTTTCGGCGATAGACAGATGTTCATGTGTATGCTCGAAAAATTCTCGATGCGGCGCAGCTGATGAATGTCGCCGGGGCATATCATGCATAAAGTGCCTTTGCTTATCTCAGAAATTTTTCCGTTTATCTCGTGGCAGACGCGCCCGTCCGTTACAAGAAAAATCTCGTAGTAGTTGTGCCCGTGCTCCGTCGTGCCCTCAGAACCCCAGAGGTGAAACGACACGGAATATTTGCTTATAATCGGATTCGTCCTGTAGTCGATAATGTTCAGCCTGTCCGTATCTTTTCACTCCTTCGATTGGTGCTTTCTTAAAAATAACACACTTTATTGGCGATTTCAAGAACTTATATTGATTATAAAAACATAAAATTTAAAAAACCGCTTATTAACATTAAAAAATAGCAAGAAAAACAATATATACTGTTTTATAATAAATACAACATAATTTTTATGGAGTTTGCACAAAATGCCTCAGCTTAAACATTTCGTTGAAAAGTCCCGCGAGGGAACCTATTATACAATACCGTTCACCGTGCCGGAAAATGTCTCGCGCGTCACGGTGTCGTATTCCTATTGGCAGGGCACCAAAGGTCTGCTCAGAGAGATACACCCGCAGAATATAATCGACCTCGGTCTCATGGACGAAAAGGGGAGATTCCTCGGCTGGTCGGGCAGTTCGCATCCGAGCATATTCGTCGGCGAGGATAAATCCACAAACGGCTATCTCGTGCAAAGACCCGAGCCCGGCGAGTGGTCTATAATCGTCGGCGCGTATCATGTCGTGCCCGCAGGTGTCGAGGTCACATATGATATTGAGTTTGAATATCATAAACCCGGCAATCCTGAGCCGAAGCATTATAAACAGGATGCGTCCGAAAATATATCTTCTGATAGCGTGAATGCCGAACCCGAACTGCTCTTCGGCGACTTGCATATACACACCATAGCCTCCGACGGCGCACTCGATTCCGAAGCCGTCGGGAAGCTCGCCCGCGATCTCGGACTCGATTTTGTCGGGCTTGCGAACCACAATAACTATGCCGATAATTTCTGTCTGCCGGATATCCCGGGGCTGACGTTTATATATGCGGTCGAATGGACGCACTACAAAGGGCATATGAATTTCTTCGGAGCCAAAGCACCATTTGAAAACAGCTTCATAGCAAACACACCCGAAGAGATGGAAAAGATAATCAACGACGCCCGTTCGCTCGGCGCAGCCATATCGGTAAATCATCCGAAATGCCCGTTCTGCCCGTATAAATGGAACAGCATGAACTTCGATATGATCGAGGTCTGGAACGGACCGATGCGCGGGACGAATATCCGCGGCATAAAATGGTGGACCCAGCTTTTGCGCGAGGGCAGACGCATACCCGCCGTCGGCGGCAGTGATTTCCATCGCCCTAAAGATTTTGCGAAGCTCGGCAATCCGATAACGGCAGTCTATTCGCCGTCGTGCCGCCGCGAGGATATATTGAAAAATATCCGCGCAGGTCACTCTTTCGTTTCGAGCGGGGTTGACGGTGTGCGCCTGACTCTGACCTGCGGCGATGCAATGATGGGCGACGCTGTTCGTTATGACAAAAACAAAAAACTCCATCTTCACGCGGAACAGCTCCGCAGTGAAACGCTTGTTCTCGTTACCGGCAGCGGCGAGCGCGTGATAAAGCACTTCGCGCACGGAAATCTTGATATCGATATAGAGCCGAAAAACGATAATTTCGCTTATGTCAAGGCAATCAGAGGGTGCGGAAAACTCGGCGCAGTCCGCGCACTCACAAATCCGATATATTTTCAGAAAGAGGAAGAGGAGGATAACTGATGGAACCTTCAAACACTTTGAACCGAAAACGCACTTCCCCGTTCCGCTACGGCTTCGGCATGCTCGGCACATCGATTCCGATAAATATGCTGAAGTCTTATGCCGCCGCATATTATGTCTTGAAGCTCGGACTCATCACGACCGACCAGATGGCGAAGATACTGTTTATCTACACCTTTGTCGATGCCATCGATAACCCTGTCTACGGCTTCCTTTCGGACAGAACGCATACCAAATGGGGCAAGCGCAGACCGTGGCTCGTTATCGGCACTCCGCTGATGATTCTTTGCTTCGTGCTGTTCTATAATATGCCCGCGCGCGTGCAGTCGAACTCCGGTCAGGCTTATCTCTATATTCTGTTGATGTACATATTAACCGGTACGCTCGACTCGCTCATGAATGCAAACTACGGCGCTCTGTTCCCGACTCTTTTCAAGACCGACGAACTCAGAGCGAAGACCAATGCTATAAGACAGGTCTGCCAGCTTGTCGCGATGGTTATTTCTATCGTGCTCACTCCCGTTGTCACTTCAAAGATAGGCTATAATCTCACTGCGATCATCTACGGCGTTATCGCCCTCGCAGTCATTATGTTCATGACCTTCGGCTGCCACGAGAATATCGAAGAAGAGGAAGCGGAAGCGGCAAACGGCGAGAAGCCCGATCTCTTCAAGGCGATATTCGCCCTCATCACCAACAGCAAGTTTTGGATATTCGGCTTTGCAAACGCGCTCTATTCCGCCGCGTTCTCACTCATTTCTCAGGCGATCCCGTTCTATGTTCAGTATACTCTGAAGCTTGAAAGCTCCATGACAACTGTCATGCTCGGCGTGGTGTTCGGCGTCGCGCTTGTCGGCATAGTAGTCTGGTCGAATGTCGTAAAACGCGCGGGTATCATGAACGTCTGGAGACTCGGATTTGCCGTGCTGACAGTCGGATTCATCCCGCTGTTCTTTGCAAACACAATGCCCGTCGCGGTCGCCATAATGTGCGTTATGGGTATGGGCGTCGCCGGATGCCTTGTCACTATCGACTGCATCGGCGCGAAGATAATCGACGATGACTATTCCCGCCACGGCGTAAAACGCGAGGGAATGCTCACAAGTCTCGTCGGCGTCATGAACCGCCTGAACGGACTTTATGTCTCGCTCGGCTATAAAGTTATCAGCGTAGCGTTCGGCTTCGAGAGCGGAGCGAACCCCGGCTCGAATCCCGATATGGCGTCGCGGTTCCTGCTCTGCGTGTTCCCGTTCATAGCCATGGCTGTGGCAACAATATTCACCCTGTTCCTGCATTTCAAAGACGAGTCAAACGACTGGTGCGATTTCAAAAGAAAGAAAGAGTTAAAAGCAAATGTCTAAGTATCTTATAATCAACGCCGATGATTTCGGCTACAATCCGCAGCAGACAAAGGCGATAGACGAGCTCATGCGAGGCAAATTGATAACCTCGACCTCGCTCATGACCGTCGCGCCGGACGCCGCCAACGCCGCTGAGCTTGCGAGGCTCGGCGGCTATCCCGTCGGCGTGCATCTGACTATAAACTCCGATGACAGCAAGAACCGCTGGCAGAGCAACAGCGGCGCGCCATCGCTCAGTGAAAAGGGGATGGGACTCTATGAGAGTCAGGTCGGGCTCGCCCTGCACGCCCGCCGCCGCGATGTCCGCGCGGAGCTTGAGGCGCAGTATGATTTCATCAGCTCAAGGGGCGTCGAGGTCGACCATGCCGATAACCATTGCGCCACTCTCTACGGCATAAACGGCAGATGTTTCTATATTGATGCATATAATTTCTGCGCAGAACATTCCTTGCCCTACAGATTTCCGAAAACTCCGGGATTTTTGTCCAGACAGATTGACAGGGAAGCCCCCGATGTGATAAAATGCTTCCAGAAAATTATTGTTGGAGCGGGTGAGCGGCGCGGAGTCGGCCTGCTCGATGACCTTGTGTCGAATCCGTGGTCGATGGATCGCATAAAAGATTACGACACACTGCGCAAATATTATCTTGACGCTGTCGAAAACTGTATCGACGGTGTGACTGAGATTTTCATGCACCCTGCGTATCCGATAGACGACAAGCCCGGCGAGTGGACGAAGCGCGTCTATGAATTGAGACTTCTTCAAAGCGGCGATCTTCTCGAAGCCGCGCGCAGGAACAATATAGAATTAGTCTCGTGGTCGGTTTTCAGAGACCTCGGGAAAATATAAAAGAAACGAAGGATGAAAACAATGAAAAAACTTCTGAGTGTTTTCCTCGCCCTTGCGCTTCTGCTGAGCTTTGTAACGCCGGCATTTGCTTATCAGGGCGCGAAAACCGCAGACACAGCAGCGCAGGCGGAGGAAGCGCACGATCCCGCGACCTGCACCGATTGCCCCGTAGTCATAGTCAGGGGAATGGATATGATGGGGCTCTATATCGACAAGGGCACCGAGAACGAGCGCAACGCCCTCGAGTTTGATCTGGGCGATTTGCTCTCCATGCTTTACAAGGGCATCTCCGGCGCAGTTAAAGCCAAGGATATCGATCCCTTCTTCCAGGCTGTTATCGATTATGCTGCAAACCTGCTTGACGGCTATGCGATGAAAGAGAACGGCGAGTCAAAGCACAATGTCAGCGTTGCGAAATATCCCGGGAGCGCGGAGAATTATCCTGAGATTTGGGAAAACTTCGACTCTAACAGCGAGCGCGGAATGACCCGCGCCTGTGCCGAGAATCTTCCCGCCAACCACACATATCTGTTTACATACGACTGGCGTCTCGATCCTTACAAAGTCGCCGACGATATCGCCGCGACAGTTGACAGAGCAATAGCCGAGTCGGGTCACGATAAAGTCTCGATATTCTGCGCGAGCATGGGCGGCATAATGACCGTCGCTTATCTGACAAAGTACGGTTACAGCAAGGTCGACCGCTGCGTCTTTATGTCCTCGACCTTCTGCGGTGCGCAGGTCGCTTCCGATGTTCTGACCGGCAAGATTGAGCTCAAGGCAGATACGATGTATAATTATTTCTCAGGTCTGCTTGCCGATGCTACAGGCTCGAACGCGGCAGTGGCGGTATTCATGAAGACGCTCAACAGCGTCGGCGCATTCAAGCTGCTTCAGAAAGTTACCGACTATATTGTCGACAACTATAAAGACGAGGTCTATGAGCGCGTGCTCATTCCGGATTTCGCCTATATGCCGGTTCTTTGGGGACTCGTTCAGCCGCAGGACTATAATAATGCAGTCGACTTCGTTTTCGGCGACAGCGCGGCGGAGCACGCCGATTTCCTCGCTTACGGCGAGCGCCTGCAGAAGATGATGGCAAACCGCACCGCACTCATTGAAAACATGATACGCGACGGCGTCAAGGTTGCGATTATTTCCCACTATGATAAGCCGATGGCTCCGCTCTATGAGAGCGCGGATTTCACGGGCGACGGCGTGCTTGAGACATATGAGATGTCCGGCTATGCAACTGTCGCGAAGTACGGCGAGACCCTCGGCGATGATTACGTTCCCGCAAAGGCTGAGTATCTGTCGCCCGACAGATGCGTCGACCTCTCGACCGCGCTCTTCCCGAAGTATACTTATATAATAAAGGGCGCGCCCCATGTCTCCGCATCTTACGGTACTGATTACAGCAACTTCTTCCTTTGGCTCGCAACCTGCGACGGTGATTTCTACGCCGGCGTGAACGAGGATTATCCGCAGTTCATGCTCTCGGGCGTTGATCAGCACCTGAGCAAATGGGCAAGCTGAAAATCGCAGAATAAACAACGGCGCCCGGGAGTTATCCCGGGTGCTTTTTTGGAGTGAATGAAATGATATCGATAGGCAGATTTGAAGAAAAATATACGAGCGATGTGATAGACCTCGTTCTCCATTTTTCAGAATGACGGCACACGCCCGCCGGTCACGGCCGACGATCAGCCCGATCTTCTGAATATTACAAAGGCGTATATAGGCGCGGGCGGCGATTTCTGGATAGCGACAGATGACGGAAAACTTGCGGGAACGATAGGGATCATGCCTTGCGGCGACGGTGTCGCCGTGCTCAAAAAATTTTTCGTCTATGAAAAGTATCAGGGCGAACCGCATCATCTTGGCAGACAGCTCTATTCACACCTTTTGGAGTTTGCAAAGAAAAACAATATAAAAACCGTTATGCTCGATACGCCGCATAATACTGTCAGAGCTCGTAAGTTCTATGAAAAGCAGGCTTTAAAAAAGTCAGCGAGTCCGAATTGCCGGTGCATTTCAGTCACCCATATAAAGACTGCGATTTCTTCTTGCTCAATCTGTAACAGGGGAGACTAAAAATTATGCCCACCGATTTATCGGTAGGTTGATTTTTATGTCGGTGTGTTGCATCAAAAACATATTGATAAATTAGAGTTTATCGCATAATCCGTTCAGGCTCCCCTGTAGGGGAGCTGGCTCGGCGAAGCCGAGACTGAGGGGTTAGTTTCGCTTCGCTCAATGTCAGCAGTAGGGGCGGATATCATCCGCCCGCGAAATTTGCAGCAATTTATTGACGCGTATTTGTACGGCGCGGCGACCTCGACCATCGCTGCCGCAGCAGCGGCACAAAAGAATGAACCGTTTTCACCGCAGCAATCAAACAAAAAATCAGCAGCCGCTTCGCTTTTGAAACGGCTGCCGTAATTATTCTGTTATATCGGATATCAGATGTAATCCTTGACTATGTCATAGAGACCGGTGTCAACATAGTTGTCTTCGCTTCTGATGGCAGCGCCCCATTTGCGCGCTATCGTGTCGAAGTCGTCGTTCTGTATGTCCGCACGCTCGAAGCCCGGCTTGCTGCCGATGATATACCAGTCGGAAGTGTCCGCGCCGTCACCGCAGCCCTTGTAGGACCAAATCGTCCAGCTGAAGTTTGAGTTTTGGAACAGGGTGAGAACATGATCCCATGTGGCGCTGCCCATGGGCTTGAACTCGCCGACATAGAGCGGAACATTGTAGGGATAGAGCTTTGCAAAGAAGACGAGAAGGCTGTACATGAAGTTGCTTGTGTCATAGAAATGAAGCTGATAGACAACGTTAGTCCAGCCGATGAACCACGGCGCGGGGAGATTATAAAGTCTCCAGATGCCCTCCATGGTCATTATGTGCTCCGCGTCAACCTCGCGTATGGCCTTGTAGAGGCGGTTGTAGACGGAGATGGTGACAAGGTTGTTCTTCTGAAGATATGAGCTTACGTCGCAGTTGGGCTCGTTGAGCAGGTCGTACATAGCGACTGCGGGATTGCCGCTGAAGCGCTCGGCTATTGCGACCCAAAGCTCTATTGTGAGCTTTCTCCATTCCTCGGCCTGCTTAGTCAGCTTGAAAAGACCGCTGTCGCCGACTTTTCCGCAGTGATCCTTGTTGTTCTGATATCCGGGTGCGCCGTGGAGATCAAGAATAACATAGAGACCGCGCTTAGAGCATTCGGAAACGACCCAGTCGAGACGGCTGAAATCCCACTCGCCGTTTTCGTCAAGTATCTTCGTACCCTTGTCGTCATAGTAGAAGTTGCGGAACCAGAACGGAACGCGCACGCAGTTGAAGCCGAGCTCAACTATTTTGTCGAGGTCATATTCGGTTATCCAGTTGTCCTCGTAGATGTTGATGAGCTCGTATGCTTTCTCAACGCCGAAACGCTCGGTGAGGGTGTTGAGAGTCGAGATGTTGTCCTCGGAGTTCGAGATGGGGGACATCCACGTCTCGTGGATGAGCCATGTGCCGAGGTTCACTCCGCGCAGAACAACTTCCTCGCCGCGCTTGTTGTAGATTTTTTTGCCTTTCGTGTGCAGCATATCCTCGTCGGTTATCGCGCCGCGTTTTTCGGCGGCCTTTTCGCCGTTGTCGGCGTATACCGGCAGACACACTGCGCTTATCATGAGCACCAGGCACAGCAGTGCGCTGAACACTCTTGAAAGTGTGCTTTTTTTCATTTTCTTATCCTCCTGAAAAATGAAATGTCTGTGAACTTATAATAGCATCTTTGGTCTGATTTTACAATAGCGGACATCGAATATTTCCAAGTTTATATATTGTTTATATATTGCATTTGCAAGGCATTGTTAACAAAAAAATCCGAGAACATTGATGAAAACGCCGAATTTCCTCAAAAGCCTTGCCTTATTCCGGCTGTTTGTATATACTAAAGTAAAGTTAGTAATTAAAAGGAGAAAATTATGGAGCGTATAGTTACCGAAAAAAGAAGCTTTGTCGATGAATACGGCAGAGAGCGTATATTCTACGGCGTCAATATAGTGGATAAGCGCAAGGACAGCGAGGACAACAAGTTCGGCTTCAATATCGACGATAAACTGCTCGACGAGATGACCTCGCGCGGACTCAATCTTATCCGCCTCGGCACCACCTGGAGCATGATCGAGCCCGAGCCCGGCAGCTACAACGACGAGTATCTCGACGATATGTACCGCATCTTCGATCTCTGCGCCGCTCACGGTGTCTATATACTCTTTGATATGCATCAGGATCTCTATTCTCCGCGCTGCTACGGAGACGGAGCACCCGATTGGGCGACCATAACCGACCAGTACGATCCCAAAGAGCCCAAGCTTGTCTGGGCTGCCGGCTATTTCTGGGGCAAGGCGACTCAGCGCGCGTTCGATAATTTCTGGAACAACCGCGAATATAACGGCAGGGGTCTTATCGATTATTTTGCCGCCATGTGGCAGCATGTCGCTGCTCGCTTTGCGGATCATCCCGCGCTCTTCGGCTTTGATATGCTCAATGAGCCTTTCCTCGGCTCGGACGGCGGCAAGCTCTTCAAGAAGCTCATCTCCACCGCTGTCGGCACCGTTATTGGTGACAAGCGCGTCAAGTGTTTCAAGCTCATCGGCGATTTTCTCAACAAACAGAGACGCGACGAGGTCAAATATCTCGAGCAGATAACCGGCGATGTCCTCAAGGATGTCACGCGCAAGGCAGGATATGAATATGTCAGAAAGTTCGATATCGAGAAGTATTCTCCGTTTATCAACAAAGTTTCAACCGCTATCCGCGAGGTTACCGACAAGGGCATACTCGTCATGGAGAACTGCTATTGGTCGAATACCTGCATTCCTTGCTCGACTCCCGCAATAGAGGTCAACGGCGAGCGCGAGAAGAACTTCTGCTTTACTCCTCACGGCTATGATTTCATGGTCGATACCCCGCAGTACAAGTATGCGAGCAACGACAGAGCCAGAGCCATATTCGAGGAGCATGTCAGAACTCAGGACAGACTCGATGCCCCCGTGCTTGTAGGCGAGTGGGGCGGCTTCGGCGGCGAGGGCGAGGATTGGCTCCCGCATATCGAGTTCCTCGTCAACTTCTTCGAGCAGCACAAGTGGGGCTTCACTTATTGGCACTATGTTGACGATATGTTCAACAGCCCGCTGATGAAAGTTCTCAGCCGTCCTTATCCCGTCGCTGTCAGCGGCAGACTCATTTCATACGGCTTTGATCAGTCTGCTCAGGAGTTCAATCTCAGCTATGAGGGCGACGGCGAGTGCGCCGCTCCGACGGAGATTTATATACATAAGCCCGCAAAGACCGTTGAGGGCTGCGAGTATGAGCTCGAATCTGTCGGCGAAAACGGCGCGGCAAAGCTTGTTATCAAGCCCGTGTCCGGCACTGTCAATGTCAAGATAACTTTTTAAAATACTGATATAACAACAAAAGCTGTCGGTTTTCCCGGCAGCTTTTTGCATTTGTGAAGATGGATTTTTCTGTTGTGCAATATTTACAAGAAACACAGTGCTTTTTTGTTACAATAAACAAAAATAAATAAATTTAATAGTTGGAATTATAAGCGATTGAATTTTTGATAGTATAATATTGAAATAAGTTTTTATATCACAATCGCTTTAGGGTATAATCACTCGACCAATCTTATTTTTACAGAAAGGCGTGATTCCGATGTTCAGGTAATATTTGTCAGCTGAAAATCCGACATATTCCGAACAGGTGATTTATTATGAAAAACAAGCGAAAAATTATTATCATTGTTGTGTGCGTCATTGCTGCCGCAGCCATAGCCGTTGGTGCGGGTGTCGGCTATTATTATTCGCGCCCCGAGAGAACGGCGGAGAAAGTTCTGACTGCCGTGTATACTGTGAACAACGCAGAAATTCAAAGGCGCAGAGAAGCCATTGACAACAGGACTTTTGACACATATATGCGCGAGCGGTGCGACGGTGCTGTTACCGATAACTGCATCGACGGCATGATAACCGCAAGTGCGCTATACTACGGCGCAACGCCCGCAAAGGTAGAGAGCATAAAGTTCTCGCCCATAGACAAAGCCACAAGCGATACCGCGTCGTTCCAATATACGGCGGTTTTCGATGACGATTCCGATGTAAAAGAACGAATCGGCCATGTGGTGATGAAAAAAGAAAACGGCAAATGGCGCGTTGACAGCTTTGTCACAAAGAGCATTACGCGAGCCGATTGACGGTTGAATAAAAAGCAAGCCTCCCGGTAAAATCGCCGGGAGGCTTCGTGTTATATTCAGTTCTGTTCGTCTCCGAACTTTTCTTCATATGCCTTGATGCACTTGCTGATTATTTCTATCGCAACGTCGCGCCCGCAGAGCTCTTTTACTATCGTCTCCTTGCCCTCGAGCATTTTGTATACGCTGAAGAAATGCATTATCTCGTCGAGAATGTGTCTCGGCAGGCTGTTGACATCTCTGTATGCGTTGTAGTTCGGGTCGCGGTCGGGGATGGCGATTATCTTCTCGTCGATAGACTGGCTGTCGATCATCTTGATAACGCCTATCGGATAGCATTTTACGAGCGTCATCGGCAGTATCGCCTCGCTGCACAGCACGAGAACATCGAGCGGGTCGTTGTCGTCGGCGTATGTGCGGGGTATAAAGCCGTAGTTGGCGGGGTAGTGAGTCGAGGTGTAGAGAACGCGGTCGAGCTTGAGCATGCCGGTCTCCTTGTCCATCTCGTATTTGTTCTTGCCGCCCTTGGATATCTCAATGCAGGCGACAAAGTCGTCGCTCTTTATTCTCTCCGGAGCTATGTCGTGCCATATGTTCATCATGGTTCTTTTCCTCCTGTCCTTTCTTTTTATTATATATCCTGCGCGGCTTCAAATCAATATTATAATGATAATTTGCCTCGCTTTTGAATCCGTCTTGAAAAAAGCGGAGCGATATAATATAATATCGGAGGAACGGAGTGAGGTCTTTGAAAAAAAGCGGAAAATACGATTTGCAGAAACTGAAAAAGGATGCCCTCGGCTCGCTGACCGCAGTCGGCTGGATATTCCCGCTCGCGCTTGCCTTCGGCAGCAATTCGCCGTTCGGCGCGGCGGCTGGACTTGTCGGCGCAATAGCGGCGTGCATTATAGGCTCGGGCAGCCCGAACAGGATCCCGACGCCCCATGTCGAGGTGTTCGCGATACTTATCTATGCGGCAAATACGATCGGCGTCCCCGGCGCGATGCTCTCATGCATTATTGCGGGTATGCTTCTGCTCTTTGTCGCAACTATTCAGTTCAATAAATCTTTCTTCAAGATACCTCCCGCAGCTCTCGGCGCAGTAACTTTTATTGTCGCCGCCGTGCTGTGTATAATCCAGGTCAATTACTATTTCGGCATAGGTGTCCCGGCGGGCTCCGCTTTTGAGACCCTCGTCGCTTATCGCTCATACGGCTTCCACTCAAATTGGCGCGGCGTGCTCTACGGCACGATAACCCTCGTCATAATGATAACCTATCCGATAAAGTTCAAAAAACTCAGCCGCAAAGTTCCTGCGCCCGCCGTCGCACTTGTGCTGACTACCGTGCTCAATCTCTTCCTCAATCCCGTTGCGGAGCGCACCGCCATAGACGAGGTCGGAAGCTTTGTCTCTTCGCCGAGCTTCCTGCTTGTCGGCGATATCAGCATTTTTGATGTCACTCCCGAGAAGCTTCTCCCGTCGTTTATATATGCGTGGGCGCTCGTGGTCGTCCTTGTCGCCGATACTCTGATGAAAGAAAATCAGCTCTCGGTCGTCCGCAGCTCGCTTGCATTCAAGGGCTTAAGATCGATAATCTGCCCTGTGTGCGACGGAATGACAGTCGGCGATGAAAGCTCCGAGGGCGAGACCCGAATGACCGGAATCTTTGCCGCAGTTATTATGATCGTGCTCTCGATTCTTGCCCATCCCGTGATAATGCGTGTGCCGACTGCGACCCTCGCCGTTATAATCATCTGCACCGCGTGGAAGAAAGTCCGCTTCAAAGTTATCAAAACTGCGTTCAAGAGCAGTAAAAAGGTGTTCGCAATATTGCTCTTTGCCGCAATGGTCGTGGCGGGAATCTTCTGGGATATGGTCGTTGTTATCGATATAGTCTCGATAGGCGCGCTCATCTATTGCTTCGACCGCAGCCGCAAGGTCAGAAAGAAAGCCGAACGCCTCGCGGACATGCGCGAAAAGTCGGAATAATATAATAAAATTTAAAGCATCCGTGATTTTTTCATCGCGGATGCTTTTCTCTTATTCACTTAGCGGCAGTGTAACCGTTATGCGCGTGCCTTTGTTCTCCTCGCTCTCTATAGAGACCGTGCCGCCGTGATACTGTACGGCGTGCTTGACTATCGA
>OJAW01001127.1_pt1 | contig 16330 bp, 14 predicted proteins | sample 1589151 | NCBI WGS metagenome assembly OJAW01 (sample SAMN03283290) | human gut metagenome | biome: human-associated habitat; material: feces | host: Homo sapiens | place: Peru | collected 2012
ATGTAATCAAAATTATCAATAATTACAGAAACGAATCCGTCCAATACCGTAAGCTTCATATGATGCCATTCCGAACGGTCGTACGGTCTGATTGTTGTTAAATCATTCCCGTCGTCATCGTATGTCGCCCAAAAAACCTTTTCGTTAAATTTACCGTTTGTTATAATGTGGCTCCAAACTGTTGGTAGAGTGTCATTTGAACTTACTTTTATTTGATATTCTTTTCCGTCTTTTGCAAATCCACCATATTCATTAAAATATTTTAACTCTTTTACAGACTCTAAGTGAGGTCCACGGCAAAGATCTGTGAAGTCTCCTTGCGTGTAGCAAGAAATTGTTACTTCATTTTCATCCATTCTACTAATCAAGTCAATTTTATATGGATCATTTTTAAATTTTTCTAGGGCTTCTTCTTTACTAAGTTCATGACGAACTATTCTTTTACCATCTTTTGCTAATTTTTTCATTTCTTTTTCGATAGCAGGTAAGTCTTCTTCAGTTAGAGTTTTATCTCCTAAATCTATATCGTAATAGAAACCTTCTTCAATTACTGGTCCTACCCAAAATAAGGCATTTGGATATAGATGTTTTACTGCTTGCGCTAAAAGATGGGCACAAGAGTGGTTCATTATACTTAGTTTTTCATTTTCTTTAATATTTATCATTTTATTTTCCTCCTACTTTTCTTGTGTAGTTACTACACGATTATATTTTTTTGTTTGATTGCTTTGTATTTTTTCTTGGTGTGTTATTTTTCATGCTTTGTTGGTAGAAATTATGTTCCATACGTTTTAGTTTATGGGTACTTCTACAGTTTATATACTTCTACCATATATCTACCTTATATAAACTTCTACCTTTATGTTTTTATTTACGAGACTTGTAAATTCTTTGTATAAGGTTATATCTCCAACTATAGAGCCATAATGAATTGGAATGGCAACGATTGGATTGATCTTATTAATATAACTTGCTGCTTCAAAAACATCCATTGTATAAGTTCCACCAATTGGTACGAAGCAAATATCACAATTTACTTTAAGGGCTTCTTCTGTTTCATCGGTATCACCCATAATGTAGAGATATTTGTCTTCTACTTTTAGAAGGTAGCCAACGTAGGCATTTTCTTTAGGATGAAACTTCTTATTGGTGTTGTAAGAAGCAACAGTCTCAAATGAAATATCATTTATGGTATAACTTTTTCCTGGAGAGACAATTAAGTAGTTGCTAGTTAAGGCCTTTATTTTTTCTTTTAGACATTCTGGAGCAATTATAATTGTTTCTTCTTTTAATAAGTTTCTTAATGATTTTTCATCGTAATGGTCATAATGATCATGAGTTATAAAAATATAATCAGCATCATGGTATTCACTATTTATTTGATATGGATCAAAGTAAATATTTATTGATGATGATATTTTTATAGCAGACTGAGTAAAAACTTTTATCTCCACTTCATCACTCTCCTTAGAAAAATAAAAAGGATAGTACAGGAGTGCTAGGCACGGTACCATCCTTTTTTTTTCTCATTTTGATAACGGTTTTACCCGGAATTACTTTTAATAATTCTACTCTAAAGGTAGTAATAAATTAAGATTTTGTTCATTTACACCTGCCATGAACTCTCTTTAAAAATTACTTAATCTATCGTGTCCTTTGTCAATGTAATTAAGTTACGTTAATAATTATAGCATGTTTTTTTGTTTTTGCAAGAGATTGAGTCTAGTTTTTTTGTAGAACTAGGATTTTTTGATAAGATGGGACTTACCTGCTATACCAAGAATATGGGACTTCAATTATACTATTTAGACCACAGAAACCTTCTGTATAACGTCTACTAGCATATCTTAGAAATTTTCCCGTATCTGAACAATTTGTATCATTTGGATCAAATAACGTACAGTTCATGACCGTTATATGTAAATGAATACCAGTTGCCCAGCCGGTTGCTCCCATTTGGCCTAAACTATCATTAGTAGTTACAGGCTTACCTACATATAGATTTGGAGCATATGATGAGAAGTGAACGTACTGAGAAGTATAATTGACTCCATCTATGACATGGTGAATTGTTAAGACTTTGCCACCGTAACCATCTGTATAAATTCCGGATATAGTTCCATCGGCTACAGGATAGATTGTTTCGTAGATACCTCTTGTACTTGTTATGTCTAGGGCAGCATGATTGTACCTAGGCCAACTAGTAATTGTTCCTTGCTCTACTGGTAAGCGCCAAGTTGGTGTTACAGGGACTACTGGGTTGTTTATCTGCTGAAGTTCTTCTTTTTTCTCTTCCTCAACTATTTCTGTTACAGTTGTTGGTTCTTTATAAACATTGGCATCTTCGTAGCCTTTCTTTTGGGCTATTTCTACGGTTGAAACATTTTTTATATTAATTGTTTGATATTTTAAGGCAAAAGTTTTTCCGGTATGACTGTTTTCTTTCAATATGAATAAAACTATTGCGACTAATAGTATAAATAATGAAATTCTAACTAACTTTTCCTGTTTTTCAATATTTTGCATATAATCACTCCAAAGTAGTATTTATTATATGGTCTTTTCACCTTTTGTCAAGAAAAAAACAGGAGTATGCGACTGGGTGGTTCCTGTTTTGGCAATCTATGCTAATTTTTCATTGTAATTTATGAAGACTTTTAATTTATCTGTACCATTACTTTCTTCTACTTTTACTAACTAATTCAAGGGTTGTTGTTAGTTGTTTTATTCTTTCGATGATTCGTCTAGCCTTTACTTTATCAGCAGGAGACGTTGTGATTGCTAGGGATGTTTCTAGTTCTTCCATAGTTAAGTTGGAAGTGAAGAATGTTGGTAAATGACTTTCCATGCGATATTGAAGAATTGGTCCTAAAACTTCATCGCGCGACCAGGCACTGCAATTTTCGGCACCTATATCGTCTAGTAATAGTAATGGGGCTTTTTTGATGTAGTTAAATTTTTCATTGTAATTTGTTTGAAAAGAAGATTTTAGACTTCTTAGAAATTCAGGATAATAGATTAGAACACTATGAATACCCTTTTTAGCCATTTCATTAAATAAAGCCGCTATAAGATAGGTCTTGCCAGAACCAAAGGAACCAGTTAAATATAAGCCTTTTGGTTTTTCTTCGTTGTCATAATTTTCAATAAACTCTTTAAAATATTTTATTATAGGTAGACGGGCTTTATCATCTTTGTAGATATTTTTTAAAGAGGCTTCTTTTATTTCTTTGGGCATTTCAAATATTTCTATGTTTTCTTGGTAGGCTGTATCGTGAAGTTTCTTTTCTAGTTTTTTGCAAGCAATATATGAAAAACTTATTAGGTCATGGTCTTTTTCAGGAGTGTAACAGTAACCTTCAACTTTATTTTTACACTCGGCTAGACTTTTACAGGCAAGACAATTTTTATGTTCTACAAAACTGTCTTCTAAACGAGAAGTGTATTTTTTTAAGACATCCTCAGAAGTATTTAGAGAAAAAACATAGTCATAGAAGTCTTTATCACTACAAGCATCTTGAAAAGAATGAGTTAAGTCTACTTCATCGGCTGCATTTAGAACATTATTAATATTTTTCATATTTATCACCACACATTTATATTTTAACTAAATTTATTTTTGTTGTCTATAATTCTTTTTATTTTGATTTTATTGGATTCAAAAAAACAAGGGTTTATACTAATTTAATTTGTTTTGATAATAGACATTTATTTTTTTCACGAGTTCTTGTGATGTTTCTTCTTTGTTGTAATTGGGTGGATAAAATCCTAGTTGGCCATTTAAGATATTTAGGGCCGGTATTATGTGACATTCTTGTAGGCCTTTATACAATTCCAGAAAGACTTGGTGCGGTTGTAATGATTGGGCTACTAGTTCATCATCTAAAATTACATATTCCTCAACATTATGAGAAGCAATATAGGTTTGAATTTCTAGAGTTCTATTACCAAAGATATTGGGTGTTAAGTCAAATATTTTGATTCCAAGTTCATTTAATGGTTTTACATAAGTATTGAAAAAACTTGAATGGTAATAATCTTTTGAAGGCATTTGTTCTAATTCGTATTTGGTACTGGAAGTTACAATTACTTTGGCACCTGATGCCTTTATGATTTTTTTAAAACATTAGCATTGTCAAGGTCTATGCCTTCAAAGTGAAACCAATTATTTATTACTCCATCAAAATCTAAAAATATGCATTTCATAAACTTCTCCTTCTGTTTAATGATTATATCATATTAATTGATATACTTCATTTGAATTGTGTCACCGCAGGCGATACTTTTTATATTTATAATGAAAGCATTATTTTTATGATAAAGTTTTTTCAATCTTATAACCGGTCCTTTTTACTTTTATTTCAATACTTCCGTCTTTATCAGTTCTATAAATTTTACTATTTTTTAGAGTATCTAAGACCGAGGTTTTGGGATGATTATATTTATTATTCTCCCCTACACTGATTAAACTATATGTTGGGTTGATAGCAGTTATAAAAGTTTTACTCGATGAGGTATTAGAACCATGATGGCCCACTTTTAGAAAGTCGATGCTTCCTAGAAAATATTCATTTAAAATATCAGCTTCTTTTTCGATACCAGCATCGCCCATGAAAAGAAATTTATAGTTATTATAGTTTAGATAAATTACGTTTGAGTTATCATTTTCATTGTCGTATTCTTTAGTATTTAGAAATTGTAATTTATACTTTTCTAGGTCTAATTCATCGATACAACTATAGTAAGATATTCCTTTTTGTTTCAGGACTTTAATTAGATTTTTTTCTAAGTAATTATATGGTCCACAATTAAAAATAACTTTGTTTACTTGAAAATTATTTATTAAATTAATGGCTTCTCCCATATGATCAAAGTCACCATGCGTAATAATAAGAAAATCTATTTTTCTAAGGCCTTTACTTTTTAATAGTGGAATGGTTGTATTCTTGACAATCGAGGATTCTTTATTCGTTTTTTGCCAGGACTCTTGCTTGTATGTTATTTTACCTCCTGTATCTAGCAAGATAGTTTTACTATTAGAGGCTATGAGAAGGCTATCTCCTTGCCCTACATCTATCATTTCTATTAATAGATCATTATTAAGGTATGGATATGTATAATGAATAAGTACTAATAAAAGTAATGGTAAGTAATATCTTTTGGTTTTAGACACTAGTCCTTTTATAAAAATAATTATAAAAACATAATATAATAAATAGACTACAATATGAACTCTTGGGAAGATAGGTGTCAGTACTTTTATATTAGAAACAAGTAATGAGACTTGTTCCAATACTTTTATTAGTATTTCATAGATTGGTAATAAGAATGGGACAAAGGTTACAACAATAGTTACGGGAAAGACTATGATACTTACATATGGAACAAAGAATAAATTATATAGAATACCTAAGATATTTATTTGATAGAAGTTGTAAAGACTTATGGGAATACTTACTAGGAAAGATATGATGGAAGTTTTTAATAAACCTAGTAAGTAATTATTACTTGTTATATACTTTGTGGTTAGTATTAGGGAGAGACTTATAGAAAATGAATATAAAAAGCCAATATCATAGATGTAGTTATAATTAATTAAAAGAGCAAGTGAAGTAGTTAATAAAAATAAATTAACGGGTTTTATGTAGAAATAATAAATTTTATTTAGTGAAAATAATAGATAGAATAATACACCTCTTAAGATAGAAGGTGAAAATCCTACTAGAAATAAATACATTATTAATATTACGGAGGTAATATAATAGCATTTTGTTTCTGAGAGGCCTAACTTTTTTAATATTTTAGTAATTAATGAGGACAATAGAGTTATATGCATACCCGATATAGCAAATAAGTGACTGATTCCATTTTCTTGGTAACTAGTTGTTATTTTAGTACTTAATAATGACTTATCTCCTAATATAAATGTTTTTAAGTAAGCATTTTTATCTGTTAGACTAGTCATTATATTTTTTATATTATAATAGACATTTTTATTGTCTTTTAACTTATTTAATTTTTGGGCATTTATTATGAAAAAGATGTTTTTACGGTATAAATATTCTTTATAATCAAAGAGATATTTTGTAGTAGCAGACTTGGGTTCTATTAATTCTCCTTCTACTTTTATATAATCTCCTAGATGAAATGTTGTTTGATAAAGTTTTTTTTCTTGTTCTTCTTTGAAGTAATAATTGACAATTAATTTTTCTTTATTTTTGATAATTAATTTTAACTTGTTACCTTCGATACTTTGAGATATTATTTTACCAGTTACTTCGGTTATACTTGAATCATAAAGACTAGTTCTTGGAATTTTGATATTTATAATAGTTATTATGATTACTAAGATAAAGATTAGGTAATATAATTTATCAAGTAGTAATAGAGTCCTTAATTTGAGCAAAGATATTTTCTCCTATACCTGGTACTTCTTTTATATCTTCTATTGTTTTGAATAGCCCGTTTTGAGTACGATATTCAATTATTTGCTTGGCTTTGGCCTCACCTATTCCTGATAAGGTAGATAGTTCTTCGACTGTTGCGGTATTTATAGAAACTAGGGATGTAGTAGTTTTAGTATCAGGTGTTATACAAGCATCATTTTTTAGAGAAGTTTCATCTTTTTGACGACATTTTTCTTGAACTTGTTCCTCTATCTTTTTAGTTTCTTTAAAACTAGCAACTTCAGCATTACTATAAATAATTATAACCATCTCATCAGTTATTTTTTTACTTAGATTAATTACTGTAGTATTAGCATTTTCTGTTAGGCCACCGGCTTTTTCAATACAGTCAATTACACGAGAAGAACTTTTCATGGTATAAATACCAGGATTAAGGACCTCTCCTTTTATATCTATTTTGTACTCGACTATATTTTCTTTTTCCGGGGATGTTTTTTTAATACTCGAAGTTTTTTTAACTATGGAAGAGTCTTGAGATTTTTTTATTTTTGGTGAATTTTTGAACAAAAGGATAGTAATAAGTACTATGATTGATAGTACTACTCCACCAATAATTAATTGTTTTCGATAACGATAATGAAATGTTATTATTATCACCTCCTACTTTATTATTAGACAAAAAAAAGAAAAGTCCGAAAAAAATTTCAAAACTTTTCTATTTTTTTACTTTTAGGTATGGAGGTTCAACAAATGCAAGGGTATTATTTAAAGTTTTTTTGTTTAATTTAGAGCCTACTACTCTTTTTAAGTCCTCTTCTAAAGACTCTATATCTGTTGTTTCTACTTTACAAGCAGCACTGCTAGCATTACCACCACCAGTAAAGGCTTCCATTATTTCACCGACATTAATATTACTTTTACTTCTGGCACTGATTGAAACTAAGTTATCTTTTATGAAGCCAAGTACAAAGGCGGCATCAACTGGGTATTCAAGTAATTTATCAGCGGCTTTGGCTAGATCCTCTTTTTTGTAAACTGTTTGCGGAGATGTTCTATTTAAAGTAAAACTCACTTGACTATATTGAAATAGAGACCTTTCATACTTTTCAAAGATAGTACCATTATAAACTAAATTATTAATACGGCTATCAGTTTCAAACTCGGCTAAGAATAGTTCATTAACAAAGTCTGGATTGGCACCTTTATCTATTAGTTTTTCGGCAACATCATGAGTTATAGAAGTCGTATTCTTTTTATATCTATTAGTATCTAATTGAATTCCCGCTAAAAGATAGTTGGCAACATCGGCAGCATAGGGAACATTAAATTCATTTAGAAGCCTAGCAACTATTTCGGCTGCTGAGGAGATAGTTGGTTCAATATAACTATAAGTAGAATCTATAGTATGTTGATCTGGATTATGATGATCTATTACGATAGTATTTTTAAATAAATCAAGATGTTCAGATACAGATAATTGATATTTTTTATTAGCATCAACAACTACTAGAGAACAGTTATTTCCTATTAAATTTAGAAAATCTGGTAATTTTATTATATTGTATTTTTCTTTACTGCTTTCTATTATTTTCTTAACACTTGGTTCAAGTTCAGTATCTTGATCATTAACAATTATATAGGCTTCTCTTCCTAGAAAAGTACATAAACTTTGGATACCAATCGCACTAGAAAGTGAATCAAAATCAGGTTCTTTATGCCCTACTATAAATATTTTAGAAGAACTAACAATACTTTTAAGTAGTTGTTGTTTGAGATTATTACATATCTCAGCCATTTTTCATCTTCTCCTTGCTACAGGCTGTATTATAGCATTATTGGAGCAAGAAGTCAAAAATATTCTGTTTAGTTATTACTTTAAGAAGTAAATGCAATTTTATTTTGATTACATATTCAAAGAGAAAATTCCTTATAAACAAAAAATAATGTTCTTTTAGTATTAAGAACATTATAGGGTGCATACCTGGCGACTTTATTAAGTCTAAAACTACTCTGTTATCTTTTCATACTCTGCTATTACTTTAGAAGTTAATTCAGTTATTAAGGTATCGTCAACATATTTGTTTACTACAGATGTAGTTATTTTTTCAGTTAACTTTTTTTCAGTCCAGTTTTTTAATTTGTCTTCAGTAATATTTAGAATATTGTAGTATATAGGATTTTGTAACTTTTCTTTTATTTCTAAGAAGAATGGTGCTGTCATATTCTCTTTAGCATATTCGTCCATACATTTTAAAAATAATGGATGTGGATCTTCTATGTTAGAATTATCTTTTTTTATTTTACTGGTAACATCTAAATAGAAATAATCATCAAAGATGATGTCCGTTAAGATATGAATTAAATAACCAGTTAGAAAAGCATGATTATAATTTACTTGTTCACTTTTATAAAAGTTAATGATATTAGAGCGCCAAGTATTTAGATTTTTATCACGGCAATGAGATGTCCATCTTTCTTCTTTTGGGGCGAAACCATTAACATTTACAGCATCTGGGGCTAAGGCTCCTAGATAGAAATCGGTAGTATCAAGGGCTTTATATTTCTTAGCAATATTATAGGCTACTTTTTCATGAATCATTATATTAGGCATTTTTATAGTTCCTTTCTTTAGCCAAACCATTTTCTATACTTACTCTTTGGACGATAGAAAGTGCGGCAATTAAACTGATAGTAAAACTTCCACCATAACTTATAAATGGTAATGGTACTCCGGTTAGAGGCATTAGGCCTAAGATTCCCATTAAATTTACGGCTATATGTAAGAATATGTAAATAGCAATACCATAGCACATAGCACTACCTTTGTTAGTAGGACTATTTCTACCTATAACTAGTATTCTACATAAAACAATTAGGTAGGCAATTAGTAAAAGGATGCCGGCAACTAAACCTAATTCTTCAATTACAATAGCAAAAATGAAATCAGTATATGGTTCAGGCAAGTATAAATATTTTTGAGTGGAATTGCCTAGACCAGTACCGGTTAAGCCACCGTTATTTATGGCAATATAACAGTTACAGACTTGGTTTCCAGAATTTAGAAGACTAGCGCAAGGATTAGTAAAATCTAGACGGGCTTTTTGGCGGTCTTGTAAAAGGGATTTACCAGATCCTAAAAAGGCTACTATAGCAAAAAAGATTAGTCCGAGCACACCGAAAGTAGTCTTTAATTTTATTTCTTTACTGATTGGCACAGCAAAAAATATCGCTGCCACAATACTAACAAAGATTATCATAGTACCTAGGTCGGGTTGTAAAAATATTAAGAAAGCAATAGCGGCACAAACACAAAGTGGAAAAAGACTAGTACTATATTTATTTAGATTATTTTTGTGTTTGTCATAAAAACTCGAGAGCCAGACTATGCTAATTACTTTTATAAATTCACTTGGTTGTAGTGTAAATGGTCCTATTTTAAACCAACTCTGGGCTTGGTTTTTTGGCTTTATAAAGATTAGTAAGAGTACTAAGCCAATCGAAAAAATAATTAATAAAATCCAGGATATTGGTCCATAGGTTCTAGTATTTACACCGGCTATTACTAAGAATAAGAAAAAACCGGCTAATAAGAATAAGGCTTGTCTTATAAAATAATAATAGGCACTTACATGATGTGACATATAAGCAATAACATTAGATGCTGAAAATACCATAATTAGGCCAAATATAAATAATAGTATAGAGACAATTAATAATGGTTTATCTATATATTTGAATATCTTCTTCATATTTTCTATATCACTCCAGTTTATTATAATATAACACAATTTTTCTAAATATTTGTAATTAAATTTATTATAGGTCAGTTTTATTAACATATTTTGTCAATTTACATATTCTATAATAGATAAAGAAAAGGAGGCTTTAGTTATGTATTATTACGGTGGAGGTTCAGGCTGCTGTTCTAACCAATCATATCAAGTTCCATACTATCCAACTTATTCAACAGGAAATAATAATTCAACTTATGCTATTATCTTAGTATTATTTATCTTATTAGTAATCGTTATTGGTACTAGATGGGCTGCTTAAATATTAACGTATAAGTAAAAGACTTATACGTTTTTTATTTATAGGGTTTTCGACAAATGTAAGGTTACATAGATATTACTTTCCTTATTGGTTTGGTGTGATTGTGTTTTGGTTACGACAAGTGTAAGGTTACATAGATAGTTTACATGTTTTATAATTTTATCTTTATTTTTTTGAGGTTTTTTGGTAGAATATATGCAGTGTGAGGTGGTACTAGGTGTTAAAGACAAAAGAAATATTAGATGAAAAGGATAAAAGATTAAGATTAGTTAGTAAGGAAGTTAGTTTTCCTTTAACTCAAAAAGATAAAGATTTAATTAATACAATGATTGAATATTTACGCAACAGTCAAATTGAAGAGTTAGCAGAAAAGTATGATTTACGTCCTGGTATGGGAATGGCGGCAATACAACTTGGGGTTGCGAAGAGATATTTTGTAGTTGTTGATGAAGTTGAAGCGGGAGTTTTTGAAGACTATATTTTAATTAATCCAAAGATTATAAGTAATTCAGTTGAAAAGATATATGTTGAACTTGGCGAAGGATGTCTTAGTGTTAATAGACCAGTTGAAGGAATTGTACCAAGATATGCGAGAGTTACAGTTGAGGCATATGACTTAGAAGGAAGAAAGATTCATGTTAGAGCAAGAGAAGAACTTGCGATTGCGATGCAACATGAGCTTGATCATTTGAATGGAATTATGTTTACAGATCATATAGATAAAAATAATCCTTATAAAGGAAAAGACCAGATGAGAGCCATCTAGTCTTTTTTTATTTTTTGTTTTGTTCTTATTGGGCGTAGCGCTTGATCTAAGTTTAGATTTTCGGCTAATTTACCTAAATCTTGATGGGTACTGTTATTTACTAGAGAAACAATATTTTCATGATAGTATTCTCCTTCATTATTTTGAAGGGTAATATGGGCTAAGTAATTGCCGATTAGAAAACTAAAATGAGATAAAGGTTGATATCCTTTTCCACTTAAAAGTTGCATATTTATTTTTTTGCATATTTTAGTAATATCAGTTAAGTGATACTTATTTGATGTGGTTTCATCACCGAAGAAGGACTGATGAACTAAGGAATCTTCATTTAGAGCGGCAGCGGCTACATTTGTATAAGTTAAAGGTTCACCAGTATCTATTTTTTCGGCGATAAGGGCCATTATAGGAGATATTTCTTTATATATATCGGCTATTTCTTGATGACGACAGCTTTCTAATATATTTATTAGTTTGGCATTGTAGCTCTTTTCTCTTAGAAATTCTTCGGCTAGTTCTTCATAATAATTACTACAGAACTCGGAAACGTATTCATTAGTTTTTCCAGTATTTTTTTGTTCTTCTTGGATGAATTTAATTAAGAAATACGTCATTGGAATAAAATCAATTATAGTCTTAGTTAGTTCGGCATATAATGAATTTTTGTATTTGTAAAAGATGGTTAAATGCCTAGCCTTCTTGTCAAAGATTAGTTTTCCATCTTGGCGAGATGTTTCATACATTGTTAGCCAGTTTAGACTAGGATCTACTTTCAATAAAAAGTGGCGAATATAGTTTTCTAGTTCATCTTTTGATAAAGACGGAGTACGGTAAAGTCTTGATGGAGTCTTTTCAAATTCTTTTAAAAACAATCTATAGTATGCTCCCATGGTTGTTAGAATATGGGAGAAATTTTCGGCTATGAACTTATCGTAGCACATGGACAAGGGACTGGTAAACTCTATTTTTTGTTGTTCGATTAAGTCATCTAAGAGAGCAAAGTTTGATTCTCGATCATTTTCTAACCAGTTTTCTAAAGTCTTTATTTCTTCTTTAGAACGTTCAAATAAAATAGTTGGAGATATTTTAGTGTCTGGATGAGATTGGTTATAAAAGTGGGCGGTAAGTAAGTAGAAAGCAGAACCTTTATAGGGAGTTCTAACACTGTATTGAGACCAGAAATTATTCTTCTTAGTTAAATGGTATTTTAATAAAGTGGCTTTTAGAGTACTTTCATTTACTTCTAGATTGTTAAAAAATTCCTCTACTTTGGTAAGGATTAGTCTTTTGAACTCTTTAATATCTGATTCTTCAGTTACGATGATCTGCTCTTCTTTAAATAGTAACTGATAAAACTCAGGACTTTGTAGTAATAATTCTTGATATTCTAAGGCCATTTGTTTATTTGCAAATGGAAATTCTATTTTTATACTTCCAACACTTATTGATTCCATATTATCACTCCTTTGTACTTGATATATTATGTTATTTTAGTTTCTTTGTCAATAAAAGAAGATCTATACGACTTCCATATGATCTTCTAATTTTACACTTACTAGTTTTGATACACCAGACTCTTGCATTGTTATACCATATAGAGTATTGGCATATTCCATAGTTTTCTTTTTATGGGTTATTATTAAGAATTGAGTTTTATCGCGATAATGATTTAAGTAAGTACCAAAGCCAGCAACATTGGCCTCATCTAGAGCGGCTTCTACTTCATCAAACAGACAGAATGGGACACTTCTAACATTTAGGATAGCAAATAGTAAGGAAATTGCCGTTAGTGTTTTTTCACCTCCGGATAAAAGAGAAATGGTTGTTAGTTTTTTACCAGGAGGAGAGGCTACTATTTCGACACCTGTTGTTAGCATGTTTGCTGGGTCTGTTAGTTTTAGAGTGGCTTGTCCACCGTTAAATAGTTCTTTAAAGACTTTTTGGAACTCTATTTGAATAGCCATAAAAGTATTTTTAAATTCTTCTTCCATGACTTCGTCCATTTCATTCATTATTTCAAGAAGAGTACTTTCGGCTTTATATAGATCTTCCCTTTGATTAGTTAAGAAACTATATCTAGTATTTACTCTTTCGTATTCTTCAATGGCTCCTAAGTTTACCATGCCAATACGTTTGATATTGTTGCGATAAGTATTTACTTTTACTCTAGCCTCATCAGGTTCTATATCTAGAGAGTATTCGCTTTTGGCACGTTCAAAGGTTAACTCATAGTCTTCAGATAGGATATTTAACATATTATCTATTTTTACATCTAAACGATTTATTAAAATTTCTAACTCACGAGAAGATTTTTCTAAGTTTCTTAGAGTTGAATTTTTTAATTTATAAGTTGCTTGAGTCTCCTCTATCTTTGTTTTTATTTCATCTATTTCTTTAGTTAGATTTTTTAGTTTTAGTTGAAGTTGTTCTTTTAGAGAACTTTTTTCATGGAAAAGTTTTATCAATTCCTGTTCTTTTTCTGAGACAGAATTATTACTTATTGTTTCTAAGTTTTCCCACTCTTTCTTTACGGATTCATAGGCTTGACTTACTCTTGCAAGTTCAATATTTTTACTATTTAAAAGTTCAGATATAGATATTCTTTCTTTTTCTTTTAAGTAGTTTTCTTCTTCTAGACTGGAAATAAGATTATTAATTTCGGCTAGTTCATTTTTTAGAGAAGTAATTTCTGCTTTTAGAGTAGTTTCTTTTTCTTCTTGGTATTTTAGTTCTTGTTTTGTAGTGATAATACTTTTTGTTTTATTTAGAGAACCTCCTGTCATAGAACCACCAACATTAATTATATCGCCGTCTAGGGTAATTATTTTGTATCTATTTCTAATTAGTTTACTTAGATGAGTTGCAGAATCTAGATCTTTTGAAATGATGATAGTACCAAATTGATTTTCAATAATATTTTGATACTTTGTATTGTAGGTTAATAAGTCACTTAAAACAGCGATAAAGTCAGAATTGTTTTTTATAAGATTTAGAGTTTCAGAATCAATAAATCTTGCTTTTATGACTGATAATGGGAAGAATGTTGCTCTACCTAGATGATTATCTTTTAAGTAGTTAATGGCTTGCTTGGCAGAGTCTTCATCTGATGTAATTACAAAGTTTTTATTAGAAGATATGGCAACATTTAAGGCTTTTAGATAAGTATCTTCAGTTGTGATAATGTTTCCAATAGTATTATGAATACCTTGAAGAGATGTTTCTTTTAGGACACTTCTTACACTAGTTGGTAAGTCAGATGACTGCTCTATTTCCATCTTTAAGGAAGATATTTTATGTCCCAGAGAGATTAAGTCTTGATCCATTTTTGAATAGGTACTCATTAAGTAATTTCTTTTATTTTTAGCAGTACTAATTTGTTTTTCTAACTCAGTATATTTTTCTTCTTTAGATTTTTTGTTTTGAACAATACTATTTATTTCTTCAGTTAATAGAGAAATGTTCTTTTCTAGTTGACCTTTCTTCTCTAAGGTTGTACGAATTGTTTCTTTTAAGACTTCTTCCTCTTTATTAGTTTTACTACGTTCTTTTAAGAGATTCTTTTCGCCATTTATTTTTTCTACTTCTTCAGTTGCTTTTAAAAGTTCGTTGTTTAGAGAAGTTCTTTCTTGTTCAAGTTTTTCTAATTTGTTATTGTCTTCTAAGGCTGAAATGTCAGCAGAGGAAGTTTCAGTAGAAAGAGTTAGCATTTCTTTATCTATCTTTTCCTTCTTCATTTTTGCTTGTTCTAGTTGCTGGTTATAAGACTCAATATCATAGGCAAGTAAGGCTACTTCGTAGTTGTCTAGTCCTTTTTTATTTTCTAAGTATTCACTGGCTTTTTCACTTTGTTCTTTTAATGGTCCAACTTGAAGTTCAAGTTCGGAAATAATATCATTTACACGATCAAGATTATTATTAGTTCTATCTAATTTTCTTATTGCTTCTTCTTTTCTTTTTTTATACTTTAATACACCAGCAGCACTTTCAAATATAGTACGACGTTCTTCTGGTGAATTAGATAATATCTTACTAATATCGCCTTGAGAAATAATATTAAAAGCATCTTTACCAATACCACTATCTATGAATAAATCAGTTATATCTTTTAATCGACATTTATCACCATTTAAAAAGTACTCATTTTCACCAGTACGATACACCCTTCTTTTGATAGATACTTCGTTATATGGAATATTTATATAATTATCACTGTTATCAAAAGTTAATGAAACAGATGCTACATTTAAAGGATTTCTTGATTTTGAACCAGAAAAAATAACATCAGTCATTCCGTTATCTCCCCTTAGAGATTTTACTGATTGTTCTCCTAAAACCCATCTAACCGCATCTACAATATTGCTTTTACCAGAGCCATTAGGACCAACTATACATGTTGTTTTACCATCTAGATTTATTGTAAGCTTATCTGCAAAAGACTTAAATCCAGATGCACTTATTTCTTTCAAGTACATACTATCACCCTATCTACTATGAAAATTATACTATAAAGCTGTTTTTTTAACAAGAAAAAAAGAACCGAAGTTCTTTAGTAATTTAAAACATATGGATTAGCAAACGTACCAATTCCAGTAATATTCTTAACATAAGGGCTTACATTAATTACTGGTCTTATACCATACGTTGAAGTAAGCACAGCCGATTGTAATGTTGCACCACTTGCTGCGCCAAACATATTACCAGTATAGTAAGGTGTCATTGTCCAAAAACCGTAAGCACCAGTAAACAAATAATGATCAATATTTCCACCGCGGCTTAATCCTGCATAATTTGCCTCATCTGCAGTTATCAATCCTATCGGATAAGTCAATTTTTTATTACCACTACCTGATTTTGCTGTAGTAAACAAATCGTTAGTTTGTGGACATTTAAATTGTGGATGACTATTGTTTATTAATCGATTAGTTGCCCCATAATAAGTTGTGTTACTACCATATCCTAAAGCGGTATCATTAGAATTCCATGTTTTGGAAGCAGAAGCAATACTCCTATCGTTACAAAAGCCTGCATCCACAATATTATTAGCATAACTAATTAAATTATTTTGATACCACGAGTCTATAAATGTTTTTATTGTACTATCTGTAGT
>OJAW01001128.1_pt1 | contig 16327 bp, 11 predicted proteins | sample 1589151 | NCBI WGS metagenome assembly OJAW01 (sample SAMN03283290) | human gut metagenome | biome: human-associated habitat; material: feces | host: Homo sapiens | place: Peru | collected 2012
TATAAAATAACAACATTTTTAAGTGAGCAACGAAATCTTAAATGAAAGAGCCGTGGCGCCACGCTATTAAATCACATTGATTATAATGTGTAAGTCGTGATATTTTTGTAATTTTGCACGATATTTCAATTTAACAAAACAAGAAAACAGCATAACTATAATGGAAAGAAAGGTTAGAGTGCGTTTTGCACCATCTCCAACAGGTCCGCTTCACATCGGTGGAGTGCGTACTGCACTGTATAACTATCTGTTTGCTCGCCAGCACGGTGGCACAATGATTCTCCGCATTGAAGATACCGACTCAAACCGTTTCGTGCCAGGTGCCGAAGCGTATATCAACGAGGCACTTCACTGGCTCGGCATTGGCATTGATGAAGGCGTGGCAGAAGGTGGCGAATACGGACCCTACAAACAAAGCGAGCGTCGCGACATCTACCGCAAGTATGTGAAGCAACTGCTCGACGACGGCAAGGCGTATATCGCATTCGACACCCCCGAAGAACTCGACGCAAAGCGTGGCGAAATCAAGAACTTCCAATACGACGCATCCACTCGCATGAGTATGCGCAACTCGCTCTCGCTCCCTGCCGAGGAAGTGCAAAAACTCATCGACGCCGGCACCAACTATGTGGTGCGCTTCAAGATTGAGCCAGGACGCAACGTGGTGGTACACGACCTCATTCGTGGCGATGTGACCATCAACTCTTCCATTCTCGACGACAAGGTGCTCTACAAGCGTGCCGACGACCTGCCCACCTACCACTTGGCAAACATCGTGGACGACCACTTGATGGAGGTGAGCCATGTGATTCGTGGCGAGGAATGGCTGCCAAGCGCACCATTGCACGTGCTTCTGTACGAGGCATTCGGCTGGTCCGACACCCAACCTGAATTTGTGCACCTGCCACTGTTGCTCAAGCCCGACGGCAAAGGCAAATTGAGCAAGCGCGACGGTGACCGTCTTGGTTTCCCTGTTTTTCCACTCGAATGGCACGACCCCAAGAGCGGCGAAATCTCTTCAGGCTACCGTGAGAGCGGCTATCTGCCACAGGCAGTGGTCAACTTCCTCTCGCTCCTTGGTTGGAACCCAGGCGACGACCGCGAAATCATGAGCATGGACGAACTGATTCGCGACTTCTCGTTTGCACACTGCTCAAAGAGTGGCGCAAAATTCGACTTCGAAAAGGCAAAATGGTTCAACCACGAATATCTGATGGCTACCGACGACGCGGCTCTTGCCGAACTGTTCAAGCCAGTGCTCGCCGAGCATGTTGACGTGGCTCAATTCTCCGACGAATACATTGCCGAGGCAGTGGGCACGGTGAAAAACCGCATCAACTTCGTGAAAGACCTTTGGACCAACGCCGCATTCTACTTCCAGGCTCCTGTGGAATACGCTCCAAAAGACGTGAAAAAGCGTTGGAAAGAAGACACCCCAAAACTGATGGGCGAACTCATCACCGTGCTTGAAGGCATCGCCGACTTCTCCGACGCTGCCGCTACCGAAGCCACCGTGATGGCTTGGATCAAGGGCAACGAATACCACATGGGCAACGTGATGAACGCGTTCCGCCTCACTGTGGTGGGCGAATGTAAAGGCCCTCACATGTTTGAAATCACTCGTTTGCTTGGAAAGGAAGAAACCATCGCCCGCATCAAACGTGGCGTAGAGGCTATTCACCTTCCTAATGAATAATATACAGTGGGCAGACATGGCTAAAAAGTGGTTGGTCGTGATGGCGATGTGGCTTATGGGCGTGGCTTATGGCAATGCCCAGGAAGTGGTGTGGAGTGTGGATTTCGATTCACACTTTGCCAACCGTGAGGGTGGCGACGAACTTCGCCCCGACCAAACTTTCCTCTTCACTCGCTTGGCACCCGAAATCGGCATACAGTTGGGCAATCAGCGAAACGGTCACACGCTCAAAGGCGGTGTAAGTTGGCTACAACCCCTCAACTCCGATGCTGCCGATGCCAAGGTGTCGCCCACGCTCTACTACCAGTACCGCCACAAGGGCTGGAGCGTGAATGTGGGTATGATTCCACGCACCGAAATGGTGGAGCACGCCCCACGCTACCTGTGGAGCGACTCGCTGGCTTACCGCCAGCCCAACATTCGCGGTGTGCTTGCCCAGTATCAGAAGCGCCCCGGACGCGGCTATGCGCAACTGTTCTTAGACTGGCGACAGCAGCAAGCCGACTTCCGTCGCGAGGCATTCAATGTGCTCATCAGCGGAAAGGCGTATGTGGGCAATGTGTGGTTTGGAGGCCATGTGCAATACAATCATCTGGCAAAATCAAAACTGGCGCCAGAGGGCGAAGGCGTGAACGATGATGTTACCGTCAACCCCATGGTGGGCTTCGATTGGAAAATTGCGCCAAAGGCATCGCTGAAAGTGAAGGCAGGTGCCATCATCAACCTTGAGCGCGACCGTTCGGAAGAGAATGGCTGGAAAGCACCTTGCGGCTTCATCGGCAATGTGCAAGGCCGTTGGAAATGGCTTGAGGCAGAGCAGAATGTGTATGCCGGTGGCAATCTTTTCCCACTTTGGAACAAGTATGGCAGCGAACTCAATTTGGGCGACTCCTACTATTGCTCCAAATTCTACAGCCGCACCGACCTGCGTGCCCATATCGTGCAGACGCGCTTCATCGACCTCAACGCGTCGCTCACCTTCCATGCCACAGATAAGATAACAGGATTTTGGCAACAGGTGAGTTGTCGCTTTTACATAGACCAAGACCTTTGGAAGCATCGTCGCAGCAAGAAATACTTGCGTGGCGGCAGAATGTTGCAAAGCAATTTTTAGAGAGAGTAATGAGAGCAATATATAATTTAGGAATTAAAGCGTATAGGCTGGGTGTGCGTTTGGCTGCATTGCGCAACCATAAGGCACGCTTGATGATTGACGGGCAAAAACGCACTTTCGACTTGCTGCGCGCCACGCTTAATCCCGAAAACAAGAATATTTGGATTCACGCTTCATCGCTTGGCGAATTTGAACAGGGCCGTCCGCTGATTGAGCGCATCAAGAGCGAAAACCCTGACTCACACATCGTGCTGAGTTTCTTTTCGCCCAGTGGCTACGAAGTGCGCAAGAATTACGACAAGGTGGACGTGGTGTGCTACCTCCCATTCGATGTGCCATCGGAAGTGAGGAAGTTCATCGACTTGGTGAATCCCTCGATGGCTATTTTCGTGAAATATGAGTTCTGGGGCAACTACCTGAGCGAACTGAAGCGCAGGGCTATCCCCACCTACATCATTTCGTCCATTTTCCGTAAGGGGCAAATCTTCTTCCGTCCGTGGGGTGGCATGTTCCGCGACATGCTCCGCTGCTTCACACGCATTTATGTGCAAAACGAGGAATCGCGCCAACTGCTCAAGACTATCGACATCGACAATGTGGAAGTGGCTGGCGACACACGCTTCGACCGCGTGGCAGATGTGCGAGGTGCAGCCAAGGAATTTCCTGTGATTGAATCGTTTGTGGCCAACAGTTCCTTCACTTTGGTGATGGGCAGTTCGTGGCAGCCCGACGAGGATATTGTGATGCCGTATTTCAACGAGCACCCCAATATGAAGTTGATAGTGGCTCCACACGAGTTTGATGCCGAACGCCTCAGTGCCATTGTTGGCAAAACCCACCGCAAGGCAGGGCTTTACAGTGCCACAAGCGCAGAGAATGCCGCCGACCTCGACTGCTTGGTGATTGACTGCTTTGGCATACTTTCATCGCTCTACCGCTATGGTCAGATGGCATATATCGGCGGTGGATTTGGCGCAGGCATTCACAACATCAACGAGGCAGCCGTGTATGGCATACCGGTGGTGTTTGGTCCGAAGTTTGGCAAGTTTGCCGAGGCACACGACCTCATAGCCTTCGGTGGCGGTCATTGCATCAACAATGCGCAAGAGTTCGCCGACCTGATGGACAAGATGCTCAACAATCCAGCCGCGCTCGAAAACAGTGGCAACATTGCCGGCAACTATATCTCCACCCACATCGGAGCCACCTCGCGCATCTTCCGCGAGTTGTTCCCCAAACGCCGTCAATAGTTTGTGACCACACGCATATCCCTCCTCATCACAGCACCCCAAAAGCATTAATCAATGTCTTTGGGGTGCCGTTTTGTTAGCACCCACCGGGACAAACCAAAGGGACGGTTCTTTTGGTTTGTATATGCCAAAGGCAAACCAAAAGAACCGTCCCTTTGGTTTGTGGTTTATGTTGTTCTGCTTGAAATCAGCCATGCCACAGCACTAACGACAGGTGCGAAGCACTGGCATTGGCCGAAGGCTGTTTTTTATGTTTTTGTTTCCACCCAGTAATTTTCTATTGAACTGGGAAAATCGGTGAAAAACGGTGGGTTTCGGTGCAATAAAGTGGGCTGATTTTCGCCGAATAAATAATTTTTATTTATCTTTGTAAAGTTCATAACGCAATACAAGTTTTGCCGCTCCTGATAACGGCGGCAATCATTCAACAACACTATTTTATGAGAACCGATATCAACTCAAAATTAAAGCTGGGACAATTGTCGAAACGCTATTATTGCCCTGAGAGTGAAGTGGATTTGGCTTCGCTCACACGATTTGAAAAGGTATATACCAAAATCGTGGAAACCCCCAACGAAGGTGCTGCCGATGCGGCACTCGACATCGCTGAGGCCATTGAGCGGTGCGTGGAAGAACGCGGTCGATGCGTGATTGGCTTCGGGGCAGGCAAAGGCGTGCTCGAAGTGTACGACGAGCTGGTGCGACTCTATTTTGCCGACAAGGTGAGTTTCGCAAAGGTGGTGGCGTTCAACATCAGCGAATTGGGCTTCGGTCAGCAGGCCACCGAATCGCAAAACAATTTCCGCCGCTTGCAGGAACGCCTGTTCAATAAGATTGATATCGATCCTTCAAATGTATATACTATCGATGAGGGTGCCACAAAGGAGAATGTGCACCGCTACTGCAAGCAGTACGAAACACTCATCGACTCGTTTGGCGGCATCGACTTGCTGGTGTGCCAGCTGACCAAAAACGGCGGCTTGGCATTCAATGAGCCAGGCTCGCAATCCACATCATCGTGCCGATTGGTGCTGTTGAGCAACGATACCCGTCAGCGCATCGCCGACAGTTACCAGTGCGAGGTGGCTCCCGACACGGCAGTGACGCTCGGTATGTCGAATCTGCTTGCCGCACGCAAGGTGATTTGCGTGGCGTGGGGTGAGGCAAGTGCCGAAGCCGTTTACAACACGATTGAGGGACGCATCGGCGACAACACGCCAGCCTCGTTTCTGCAAATGCACCACGATGTGAAGTTGTTCGTCGACCTCGATGCAGCGTCGCTTCTCACTCGCATCAGTTTCCCATGGAAGGTGACCTCTTGCGAATGGACCGACGTACTGGTGCGCCGCGCCATCGTATGGCTCAGCCAGCAAACAGGCAAGCCCATTTTGAAACTCACCAACAAAGACTATAACGACAACGGCTTGAGCGAACTCGTGACCGTGTTTGGTTCAGGCTACGATGTGAATATCCGCATCTTCAATGTGCTTCAGCACACCATCACCGGCTGGCCTGGCGGCAAGCCCAATGCCGACGATGCCTCACGCCCAGAGCGTGCCACACCTTATCCCAAGCGTGTGGTTTGCTTCAGTCCACACCCCGATGATGTGGTGGTGTCGATGGGCGGCACGCTTCGCCGGCTGGTGCAGCAGGGGCACGATGTGCATGTGGTGTTCCAGACCAATGGCGATATGATGGTGAACGACGAGGATTTGGAACGCACCATCATGCTCACCAACCGCTTGGCTAACCATTTCGACTACGGCTCAACCAAGCGCGATGAGGTGGTGAACAATGTTGCCGAAACGCTGCGCTCAAAGAAGCCGGGTGATGCCGACACTCCCGAAATCCGCTATGCGAAAGGCGCGATTTTGGAATGTGAGTGCGTAACCAGTTGCCGCTTCTTGGGTGTGAGCCCCGACAAATTCCACGAGTTGAACCTGCCATTCTACTCCCGTTCGCCATTGGGCAATGGCAAGGTGACAGAGGCAGATGTTACTCCTATCAAGGATCTCTTGCAAGAGTTGAAACCCCATCAGATTTTCTTTGCCGACGACTACGACCCCAATGGCGTGAACGAGCGTGCTTCTGAAGCACTGATACTGGCGGTGATGCAACTCAAAAACGAGCCTTGGATGAAGGATTGCCGCTTGTGGATGTACCGCGGACAATGGGGACAATGGGAAATTGACAACATTGAGATGACAGTGCCGATGAGTCCAGAGGAATTTGGCGTGAAGCGTCAGGCTATTCTCAAGCATCAGTCGCAAGTGCACGATGCGCCATTCCGCGACCCCGAAAACGGACAACTCGCTTGGCAAACCAGCATCGACCGCAATACCGCCCTTGCCGACCTCTACTCACGCCTCGGCTTGGCAAGTTACGAGGCAATGGAAGCCTTCGTGCGCTACCACATTGAGGATTAGGGGCGCAGGCTCGCTGGTGCTCGCAGTCAGCGGGTCAACGAGTCAACAGGTCAACGAGTCAACAAGTCAACAAGACTACGGGTCAACGAGATTTTGAGATTTTGAGAAAGGCGATGGTGACGTCTTAACTTCTTTAACTTCTTCAACTTCTTAACTTCTTCAACCCCTTAACTTCTAAAGATAAAATTACGATTATGGCTAAAAAAGATAAATTGAAATCCTACAAGATGGAGCGTCGCGAGCTCCACGATAAGGTGATTAACTTTTTCAACACGGAAGAGAATGTGCCTTACAACTACAAGCAGGTGTCGGAGAAAGTGGATGCCAACACCCCTCGCTTGCGTGCTATGGTGGTGGAACTGCTGGAGCAACTCGCCATCGACGGCTTCCTCGCCGAAGTGACTCCTGGCCGCTTTAAGGCTGTGATGCGCTCGGCTGTGGAAGAGGGCATTTTCATTCGCCGCAGCAATGGCAAAAACAGTGTTGATACCGCCAACGACGATGGCAGCCCTATCTTCGTGGCAGAGCGTAACTCAATGCACGCCCTCAATGGCGACCGTGTGTTGGTGCATATCAGTGCGGCACGCGAAGGCGTGGAGCCTGAAGCCGAGGTGATTAAGATTCTCGAACGCAAAGAGCAGGTGTTTACCGGCACGCTGCAAGTGAAGAAATACTTCTCTATGCTTGTCACCGACAGCAAGTTCCTTGCCACCGACATCTTCATTCCTGCCGAAAAAACTATGGGCGGAAAGACTGGCGATAAGGTGGTGGTGAAAATCATCGAATGGCCTGAAGACGCCAACAGTCCTGTGGGCGAGGTGATTGATGTGCTGGGCGAGGCTGGCAGCAACAATGCCGAAATCAATGCCATCATGGCTGAGTTTGGTTTGCCTTACAAATATCCACAGAATGTGGAAAAGGCTGCCAACAAAATCAGCGATGTGATTAGCGAGGAGGAAATCGCACGCCGTCGAGATATGCGCGATGTGACCACCTTCACCATCGACCCTGCCGATGCGAAGGACTTCGACGATGCACTCTCTATCCGCAAACTCGACAACGGTAACTGGGAAGTGGGTGTGCATATCGCCGACGTTACCCACTATGTGACCCCTGGCAGCGTGATTGAGAAGGAGGCTGAAAGCCGTGCCACGTCGGTGTATTTGGTTGACCGCACCGTGCCTATGCTTCCCGAACGCCTCTGCAACTATATTTGTTCGCTCCGCCCCGATGAGGAAAAACTGGCTCACTCCGTGATTTTCGAACTCGACAGCGAGGCAAAAGTCATTAAATACGAGATTTGCCACACCGTAATCAAGAGTGACCGCCGTTTCGCCTACGAAGATGCACAAAAGGTGATTGAGACTGGCAAGGGTGATTTGTGCGATGAAATTCTCACGCTCAATGACCTTGCGCAGAAACTTCGCGCCAAGCGTTTTGCCAATGGTGCCGTGGCGTTTAACCGCGAGGAACTGAAATTTGAGATTGACGAGAATGGCAAGCCTCTGGCTGTGCATGTGCATGTGTCGAAGGAAGCCAATAAACTCATCGAGGAATTTATGCTTTTGGCTAACGAGAAGGTGGCTGAACATATCGGCAAGGTGAAGAAGGGCAAGGCTAAGGCTTTCGTTTACCGTATTCACGATGTGCCAAATTCAGATAAACTCTCCAACTTTGCCGACATCGCGTCGCGCTTTGGCTACAAGGTGAAGACGCAAGGCTCGGTGAAGGAGGTGAACCGCAGCATTAATGCGCTGTTGGAGCAGGTGAAGGGCAAACCTGAGGAGGAAATGCTCTCTATCCTTGCAATCCGCTCAATGGCGAAGGCCACTTACTCTGCCACCAATGTGGGACACTACGGTTTGGCTTTCGACTACTATACTCACTTCACATCGCCTATCCGCCGCTATCCCGATATGATGGTGCACCGTCTGCTCGACCGCTATGCTGCTGGTGGACGCAGCGTGAGTCTGCCTGCTTTGGAGGACGAATGTCACCATGTGAGCGCACAAGAGCAACTCGCTGCCGATGCCGAGCGCGCCAGCATCAAGTATAAGGCTGTGGAATTTATGGGCGACCGTCTGGGCGAGGTGTTCGACGGACACATTTCGGGCGTTACGGAATGGGGCTTGTATGTGGAATTGAACGAAACCCACTGCGAGGGTATGATTCCTGTGCGTGACCTCGACGACGATTTCTACGAATTTGATGAGAAGAACTATTGCTTGATTGGCCGCCGTCGTCGCCGCAAATACCAGTTGGGTGACAATATCACCATTCAGGTGGCGCGCGCCGACTTAATCAAGAAGCAACTTGACTTCGTATTGGTCGACGAGCGTAACCCTGCCGGCACACACCGCATCGACAAGGCGCCTATCACTCAGCAATCGCGATTACAGCAAATGGCTGAGAGCAAGAAGGATCGCCAGCGCAGCGACTACGAAGGCGGCAAGGCTTCACGCCGTCAGCAGCGTGGCAAGCGTGGCAATTCGGCACGCCGTGGCGCAGCCGAGCGCAGCAAACGCTCTGGCGCAAAACGCTCCGCCAGCAAGCGCCGCAAATAAATCTCGATAAAATCATATAAAATCAGGGCTGTGGAAATTGATCCGCAGCCCTGATTGTTTTTGCAATATACTATGGCATATTGGGTTCAGTGGATAAATACTGGGGGGCACTGAAACAAAAAACATAAAAATCAGCCTTTTAGTGATGCCAGTGTTTCGCACCTGTCGTTAGTGCTGTGGCATGTCTGATTTCAAGCAAACCACATAAATCACAAACCAAAGGGACGGTTCTTTTGGTTTGTATATGCCAAAGGCATACCAAAAGGACCGTCCCTTTGGTTTGTGGTTTGAGGCTGAGGCTTGAATCATCCACACCACATCACCAACGCCGCCCTCGCTGGCGAGGTCGGTGGCATCGTCAAAAGGATAAAAACCGCTCGCCTTCGGCGAAAAACCAATCTTCAGAAATCAGTTTATCCGAAAGCACAAATTAAAATTGCATCATAGCGTAGGGACATGCCTTTGGCTTGTTTCGCTGGAACAATTTATCAGCGCATTGGAAATACCCCAGAGTTTTTCCACTGAACCGTAAACTGCTATTTTATGCCGTATTTGGCGAGGATTTCGAGCACTTGGGGAACGATGGATTTTGCCCAGAGCGTGTAGCCGTAGTTGGTGGGGTGAATGCCATCTACCGATGCCTCGTGGTCGGGGCTGGTGGCGTTGGGGTGAATGAAATACACATCTTTATACTTCTTCACAGCCTCTGCCATCAGCGTTTCGGCCATCTCCTTTTTCTCTGCCTCTGATTTTGCGCGAGCGGTGTTGAAGGCGCAATATTCTCGGTCGATGGTTTGCTGGAAAATCAGCGGTTTGCCGGGGTGTGCCTTTTGCAAGCGTTCGATGAAAGGGAACAGGCGTTCCTTGATTTCCTTGGCTGTGGGATTTGAGAAACTGTCGAAAATGAAAGCGTCGGCATCCACATCGGCAAGTGCCTCGGCAAAGTAGGGTTGGAGTTTGCTGTGGCCACTGCACCCCAAACCGAGCAGCTGAAGCCCCGTCATTCGGCAGAATTGGGCAGGGTAGGTGAGGCCTGGGCGGCTGGTGCTTGTGCCGTGTGTGAAGCTGGAGCCGAAAATGGCAATACGGTGGCGGAAAGGATTGGACGATGGTGAAATCGAAGCATCTTCGTCAACGCCAATCTCCAACTTATTTACTTCGGCAAACAGCGGCAGATAGAGCAAGCACTCGTGTTCGGTGCCGTCCATGCTGGTGGCGAGGTTGAGCGCCTTGTTGAGCGTTTCCTGCGAGCGTGCGCCCGAACCAGCCCATCGCCATGCGCCATCTTTCTTAATATAGAGGTCGAAGCCGTGCGCTGCGATGCCGGTGCTGTTTTGAGGCCATTCCACATCGCCAAACTCGCATCTCACCGCTATGGTGCGGCTTGAGGTTTTGAACGCAATCGACATGCCAGCCGACTCTCGCACTTGCAGCAACTCCTTCTTGTCGAAGCCCTTGTATTTCACTGTGTCGATACGGTGATAGGGGTTGAATGTGCCAGGCATCAATTTACCCACCAAGGTAAACTGTTGAGCGTCATAAAACTTCAGTTTCGGAGCAGCCACACTCATCAGAGCCACCACTCCCCACAAAATCAATGAACAAAAAATCCGTTTCATCTCACAATAGTATTTCAGTAGTTTTGGTTATATTTCGTTGTTAAATAAGTCGTCCATTGTCACCTGCGCAATCACATTGTCGCTGTATTTACCCCTCTTCACTCCGTAAGTGGTGATGAAAGTTGGGAAAATGCCGCATTTGGTTGCCGTTTCTTTTTGGAACAAGGTCTGACGATTTCGCATTCGTTTGTCTTCTTCTGCAGAAATCTCGTATTCGCTTGTGGAATATTTGCACTCGCAGATATTTATCATTTGGTCGGCTCGCTCAATCACTAAATCAATCTGTGCACCCCGATTCTCGCCCTCGGTGCTTTTCGAACGCCATGAATAAAACTGGGTGAAGATAGAGTCGATGCGCAAAGCCCTCCTGATTTGCTCGGTGTGGGCAAGACAAACCTTCTCAAATGCAAGCCCCAGCCAGGTGTTTTGCTCTGGAGAACCTGTTTTGTTGCTCCAATAGCTGTTGTTCACGCCTATATACTCGCTAAAGGTGTGGTAAAACAGGGTGTAGAAGTCCACCAGTTGGTAGATGCCACCATTTCGCTTCACTTTCTTTTCTTTCACATGGTAGAGGCGAATGAAGTCGCATTTTTCCAAATCATCGAGATACCTTGACATGTGACCATTGTTTGACTTTTTGAGCTTCTTTGCTATTTCGTCGCGAGTGAGTCCGCTTCTCGCTGTGGTAAGTGCCTTTATAATATCCATATATGGCTCTGGATTGCGGAATAAGCCGTAGAACAGTCGCTTGTATTCACGAAACAACTCGCCTCCCTGACGGAAAAACAGCCTATCCACAGCTTGTGGCAAACTCTCATCGTTTTGCAGTAAACTCAGGTAATATGGCACACCACCTAAAATCATATAGGTTTGCAAAATGCTGATGCGCGACCACGGAAAACCATTTCGCTGGAGGTATAATTCCGTGTCGTGAAGCGAGAATGGGTGTAGGTGAATTTCGTGCGTAACCCTGTCGTGAAGACCTCCGTGCGAATCTATCAGCGTGCGAATCATCCACGATGTGGCAGACCCGCACACGATGAGCATCAAGCGATTCTCCCAAGCAGCCCATGAGTTCCAAAAATGGTCGAGGGCTTGCACGAATTTGGAATTAGGTGTGTCGAAGCAAGGTAATTCATCGATGAAAACCACTATTCTGTCTTCACTATTGGTGAGTTGCGATTTTAGCAAATTGCGCAGACAAATGAAAGCCTCAAACCAATTCTTGGGATTGTCACCTTCATGACCATAGTCCATAAGTGCCTGGGTGAACGATTGCATCTGCACGCTTCCGTCACCTTCAACCACGCCACTCACATCAAATGCAAAGGAATTGTTTGCCCAGTTTCTGACGAGAAAGGTTTTTCCCACCCTTCTTCTGCCGTAAATGGCAACAAATTCTGCCTTGTCAGAATTGTAGAATTTGTTAAGCTGGTTCAATTCTTTGGATCTGCCAATAATTCTTGATTCCATCACAGATATAATTTAGGTGTAAATGATAACAATCCAAAGTTATAGTTTTTTTTTGAATATTCAAAGGCGTATCGGGCTAAATCGGTGATTTTTTTATCGTTTTCGCCCGATTTTTGCTTGAAGTGGGCTAAAACGGTGAAAATCTTACCGTTTTCGCCCGATTGAGGCTCGGAATGGGCTAAAACGATTGTTTTTTTGCCGTTTTCGCCCGATTGACCGATTTTTCACAAACCATTAGAACCGTCCCTTTGGTTTGTGGAGATGGTCTGACTCGTCTGACTTGTCTGACTTGTCTGACGGTGTGGGTGTGGGGAAAGGAAAAGCCTCGCTTTCCGGGAGGGGAAGCGAGGCTTATAGAGAACTTGTTGAGTTTTCGTTGTGGATTATTTGTTGAAGTTGGCTTTGCGCATATCGCCTTCTTCTGAGAGTGCACGGTGGAATTCGAGTGCGTAGCGTTGACTCTGGTAGATGTGACCACCACCGTTTGCCTTTGCTATTGCGAGGTATTCGCGGAGCAATGGGCGGTAGGTTGGGTGTGCTGCCTTTTCGATGATTTCCTCTGCTGCTTGCAGTGGGTCTTTGAAGCGAAGGTCGGCAACGCCTTGGTCTGTAACGATGATGTCAACAGAGTGGATAGTGTGGTCGACGTGTGTAACCATAGGAACGATGGTGCTGATGCAGTCGTTCTTCTTGATTGATGGGCACATGAAGATGCTGGTGTAAGCGTTGCGAGTGAAGTCGCCGCTACCACCGATACCGTTCATCAAGCGACTGCCGTTCACGTGTGAAGAGTTCACGTTACCGAAGATATCTACTTCGATTGCGGTGTTCATTGACACCACACCTATACGGCGGATAACCTCAGGGTTGTTGCTGATTTCAGATGGACGCATAAGAATCTTGTCGTGCAAGGTGTCGATGTTTGCAAACAAGTCTGACATTGCTTCGCCTGAAAGGGTCAATGAGCAGGTGCTTGCAAATTTGCATCGGCCGCTCTTGAGCAACTTCAATACGCTGTCTTGCATCACCTCGGTGTACATTTCGAATGGTGGAATGTCGGTGCTTTCTTCAAGAGCGTTGAGCACAGCGTTGGCAATGTTGCCCACACCTGATTGGATAGGAAGGAATGTTTTTGGCATACGGCCATTCTTCATTTCGCTTACCAAGAAATCGCACACGTTTTTACCAATCTTTGCAGTTTCTTCGTCAACTGGCGAGAACTTGCTTGGCATACCGAGTGGCATACTGGTCTTTACTACGCCGAGCACCTTCTTTGGGTCGACGTGAGCCACGACAGAACCAGCGCGGTCGTGAGCAGAATAGATAGGAATTTCGCGACGGTGAGGTGGGTCGAGTGGCAACAAAATGTCGTGCAAGCCCTTGATGCTTTCAGGAATTTGGTCGTTGAGCTCGATAATCACCTTGTCGGCGAGTTTAAGCCATGTTGGAGAGTTACCAACTGCGGTACCCAACACGATTTCGCCATCGTCGGTTATGCTTTGCACTTCAATCAAAGCCACGTCCATCTTGCCATAGTAGCCATAGCGGAATTCTTGTGCAAGTTCGCTCAAGTGGCGGTCGTTGTAGTGCACTTCGCCAGCGTTGATGCGGTTGCGCACTTCAGGGAGCGACTGATAAGGAGTGCGGTAGTTAAGAGCGTGAGCGCGAGAGAGTTCACCGTCGGTGTAGTCGTTGGTCGATGCACCGCTGTAGATGTTTACTTTAAATTCGCGACCTGCTTCATGTTCACGGATAGCTTTCTTTGCAATGGCAGGTGGAATCACCTTTACATTACCAGGAATAGTGAAACCAGACACGCCGATATTCATGCCATTTTGAATATAATCGGCAGCTTCTTCTGGGGTTAAAATTGGATAAATCATTTTAGTGTTGATTTAGTTATCGTTTTTGTAGTTTTGTATTCTGATTTTATCATTCAAAATTACTCATTTTATGAGAATTGGCAAAATTATAGCACGACCATTTTTCGGCAGTGCCCATTTATTGGATTTTTTGCCGAATTTAGGTGGAATTATGCACACAAAAAAAACTGTGCCGCTTTATGATTTGCGACACAGCTTGATATGTCTTCACTTGTCGGTAAAAACTATGACTGTAATGATGCCAATCATGATTGAGAATGTTCAGAATGATTACACATTCACTTTCAATATTGACAAACTATTGAATACTGCAACAAAGTAATTATAAATATGGCTGCCTATACATTTGTGTAGACAGCCATATCCTTATTTTGAGTATATTATTAATCTTCGCTGAACAAAGTCCATGTCAAACAATTCAGACCACCGCCACTATTAGCGTTCACATCGGGATTCTCTATAATTTGAGTCATATCACAATCTATAAGCTCTACTTTATAAGAAGCTCCAAAGGCTTGCTGGATTTGTTGTACAGCTGCTTTGTCGAGTTCATCCCAATCTAATTTTGGAACGATAATATGTTTACCAACTTGTAGAAAATTAATGTATCCCCAACTTTTCGATTTCAAGAGGCTCCACATCTTGGTACCTTTGATTCCTTCAATATCTCCAAAGTGCAGACGTTCAATATCAAAGTATTCTTTCAGTGGCTCACTCAGACGTTCTTCATCGTCCAAATCACAGTAATTTGTAATCAGAACTTTTCCTTCTGTGATATATCTAACCATTCCATCGGCATGTCCAATTGGGTTTTCATCTTTTCCTTCCCATTCAATCAGAATAAGACGAATCTGATTATCAAAGAATTGGTTCCACCAGTCTGTAAGCTCCTTTTTGGATAGATTATTCTCTTTCAAAACTTTGCTACACATGATGATTGTTGGTTTACCAAACTTGTCGATAGCCTTGATCACATTGCCTCCATCAAGAATAAGAGGGATTGTAACAACATTAAGATTAAGCTTGTCAGCCTTGCGAGTATGTACTTTGTGTAGCAACCAGTTTGTGATATAAGCTTTATGGTCGCTAAGATAATCCGGGCTATAGGTGTAGTTCAGAAAGAGATGATCTTTCGTCAGCTGCACTGGCATATAATCTCTTGACCAGATGTCACGAGTGTTAAGCAGTTCATCGTGCTTCAAGGTCTTAACAGACTCTTTCAATGCAGCATACATCTTTTCTCTTAACTGAGAATCCAAACCGCTGCTCTCTCCAGGTAGAAGACTGGAATAACAAACCATATTGGTCGTGTTATCCGTTACGAAGTTTTTTTTTGATATTATCATACTCTTAGCTATTAGACAATTCGATGTTCAATATCTCGATTTATTTACCGCTATCGGTTATACTTTTGGGTTAGGACCATATTCGTTGGTGCCAGGATTTGAATCTTGAACAGTCCAAATGATAATCAATACATAGCCGACAATAGGGATGAACATGAGAAGCTGCAACCAACCGCTACGACCAGTGTCGTGGAGACGGCGTGCGGTTACTGCGATGGTGGGCAGCAGAAGCACGAGACCGCCAATACCGCAAGTCAAAGAGGAAATGATGTAGGTGAAAAGTTGGAACCACCAAAATTCCGAGCGGCGAGCACGGCCTTCAAAGTTGGCAAACTTGTTGAAGCACACTTTGATTGCTTCGCCGAAGTCCATCGACTTTGGCTGAGGCTGATAGCCATATTGTGGCTGCTGTGGTTGCTGATAGCCGTACTGTGGTTGTTGGTAACCGTATTGTGGCTGTTGTGGCTCTGGTTGTGGTGGAATAGGGGGCTGCTGGTCGAATGCAGGTGGTGCTGGTTGTTGCTGCTGGAGCAGAGCTGCCACTTCAGGCACTTGCATGGCAGGAGCCCAGTTTGTCATGGTCTCGTTCCAAACGTATGATTGTGGAGTCAGTCCGTTGATGAGCAGTTCTGACAACTCGAATGGTCCACCTTGCTGACCATTGGTGTTAAGGTAATACTTCATAGTCTTACGGTTTTAGTATTTTAATGAAATTGATAATCTTGCTTTTGCAAATATAATGATTTTTCGTGAAAAAGCACCAATTTGTGCAAAATATATGTAAAATCCTACCAAAAATGAAATTTTAACCCAAAGCCATCTCCGATGGCTGCCTCTGCTTTTGCTTCCGTTCCTATCGGTGGATTTTCTACGGAATCTGGATTATTCCTATATATAAATTAGGAAATGATATACAAGTTGTCCCTGTGATTATTTAGTAATGATTGAAAAAAATC
>OJAW01001129.1_pt1 | contig 16311 bp, 13 predicted proteins | sample 1589151 | NCBI WGS metagenome assembly OJAW01 (sample SAMN03283290) | human gut metagenome | biome: human-associated habitat; material: feces | host: Homo sapiens | place: Peru | collected 2012
GTAAAGATATTATTATTAATAATCTAGTAGGTAATAGTTATGTATTAGATAAATTAGATATAAAAGGATACACTTTAAAAGAAATAAAAGGAGAAGTTTCTGGTATACATGAAAAAGAAGATAAAGAAGTAATATTTATTTATGATGTAGTTAAGGAATTACCTCCGAAGACTGGATTAAGTAAAATTAATTATATATTTATTAGTATAGTTGCTGTTATATCAGTAATAACTATTATATTAAGAAAGTATTTAAAATAAAATAATACTTTTTTTTATGTATTGTATAATATAAAAATAAGAAATGTTTGACAAAAATTATATTTCTATTATATACTTATAATAGAGGAGTAAAGATATGAAAAGAGGTTTAAAATATTTATTTAGTATATTTGTATTTATGTTATTTAGTAGTAATATATATGCAGATAGTTATTGTATGGATTTAAGAACTAGTAATAGTAAAACATTAAAAAAAGGAGATATTATTGAATTAAAAGCAGGTATTTCTGGAGTAGCAGAAAAATATTCTATATCTAATTATACTTTAAATTTTTACTTTGATGGTAATATATTTGAATTAGTTAAGTATAATGATGGAAATGAATTTCAAATAAAAACTGGATGGCATTATAATGCTGTTTCTACTTCGAGTAGTAAAGATGGAAATGTTATACTTGAGTTAGGTGCAAATAGTTATAATGATAAAATTGTAGCTAAAATGTTTACAAATACTAGTTGTGTTGATGGTGGATTTGTTAATTTAGTTAGTTATAAATTAAAAGTAAAAGATGTTGAAAATCAAAAAACTAATGTATTTGTTACTGATGAAAATGGTTATAAAAAAAGTATTGATTTAAATATTTATAATAGTTCTTCGAATAATTATTTAAAAAATTTAACTATAGATAATGTTAGCTTTGAAAAAAGTTTTGATAAAGATACATTAGAATATATTGGTGAAGTAGATTATGAAATTGATAAAATTAATATTAAAACTGAACTTAGTGATAGTAAATCAAAAATTAGTGGTGATGGAGAACAAAATCTTGAAGTTGGAGAAAATGAATTTAAGATAGTTGTTACTTCAGAATCAGGTGAAAAAAGGGAATATGTAGTTAAAATAACGAGAAAGGAAGCAGATAATGATACTTCTTTATCTAAGGTTATTGTAACTGATTCAAATGGCAAAAAATTAAATTTACATTATGATAAAGATAAGAAAACATATTCACAAGATGTTACTAGTGATATAGTATATGTTAACTTTGATATTACTTGTAGTGGTAAAGATTGCAAAGTATCTGAACTTAAAACTAAGAACTTAATAGATGGAGAAAATATTATTAAATTTACTGTTACTTCACAAGATAAAAAAGAAGAAGAATATACTATTAAAATATATAAATTAGAAGCTAAAAAAGATAATAGTAAATTAATATTAACTATTAGTTTAATAATAAGTGTTTTATTAAATATTGGCGCAGTTGTATTTTATATTATTAAGAAAAAACAAAATAAGATTTTATAATTTATTATAAGTCTTTTTTTTAATTATATTTTATGTTAAAATATAATTAAAGGAGTTATTATGAAGTTAAGAAGTTTAATTATAAATATAATTAGTATTTTATTTGTTATTCCTTTATACTATATAGTAGGTAATAATAATATATTCTTATATACTTATAGTATTTATTTATATTTAATATTATCTAGTTGTTTTAAACATATAGATATTACTTCCAATATAAAAAAGTATTGTGATAAGAAATATATTTATAGTTTAAATACTATATATAAATATACTAATAAATCTATAATAATAATTAATGTTTTATTATCTTTAATTGTACTAATAAGTAGTATTTTATTAAATAAATTATTTAATATTAAAGGTTTTGTATTAGTTAATACTATTATGAGTTTAACTTTATTTATTAGGCCAATACTTAAAAATATTAAAAGTGTATGTGAAGTATATAATTGTAAACAAATACTAAACAATATTTTTGATATATATAATATACTTAATTTTATTATTAAATTATGTAGTGTTATTATATGTTTTAAAGTATTAAAATTAGATAGTTATAAAAGTATAAGTATTATATATTTATCTAGTATATTATCATTTATATTAATATATTTATTATATAACTATCTAGTATTATCTATTAAAATAAAAAAGAAACAATATAAAACAAGAGAAGAAAGAATTAATTATAAGAATGAAATTAAAGATATATTATCTAGAAATATAAATATAAGTATTGAAAGTATATTTAAATATAGTTATTTTTACATAAGTATAATTATATTATATTTTATACTAAAAAATAGGTATGGATATTCTTATGATAAATTAAGTAATGTTATAAATAATTTTTATTTATATGGTATTAGTTTAGTATATATTTTTGTAATTATATTTAAGTATTTGGAAAATGATAATATAAATAAATTAATTAATAATAAGAATAATATATTATTTGATGATTATTTAATTAATATATTTAAGAAGATACTTAGTTTTATAGTTATTATATGTATGATATCAGGTAGTATATGGATGATAATATATGGTAATAATGAAGGATATATTCTTTATATGTTAAGTAATTTACTAGTATTTTATTTATTTTATGATATAATAGTTAGTATTACTATTTCTAATATTAGTAATAAAAAATTATATATAATATTTGGTATTGGTTTAATTATTAAATTAGTATTTATCGTGCCTTTGATTAGTGCAATTTATAGAATGGGATTTAATTTATTATATGGAGATTTATTTAGTAGTATAATATCTTATATTGTTGTAATTATTTTATTGATTATTAGTAATAAGAATAAATATAAAATTAATTTTGCTAAAAAGTTTGATTTAATACTTAATGCTATATATTATAATATATTACTTTGTATTGTATTATTATTAACTAGTTTAATAGTTAGTGTTAAGGTAGTAAGTAGAATTAATGCAATTAAAGTTATTTTAGTTTATTTATTTATAAGTTATTTATATATATTTATTAGAAGGAGAAGAGATAAAAATGAACGAATTATTATTAGAAATAAAAAATAAAGTAAGTGATGCTTTAAAAGAAAATAATTATAATGATGATGTAGTTATTAATTTTTGTAATAAATTAGAACTTGGAGAATTTCAATATAATGGTATGATGAAATTATCTAAAATATATGGTGAAGTTCCAAGAGATATGGCTCAAAAAGTAGTTAATGTTTTAAGTAAAGATAAATTTTTTAGTAAAGTTGAAGTAGCAGGCCCTGGTTTTATTAATATTGTTGTTAATAATGATGAAATAATAAAATTTATTAATAAAAGTATTAATGATGTTAAATTATTAGTACCTAAGATTAATCCTTGTAAAATTATTATTGATTATGGTGGTGCAAATGCAGCGAAAGCATTACATGTTGGTCATATGAGAAGTGCTAATATTGGTGAAGGTTTAAATAGATTAGCAAGAATATTTGGTAATGAAGTTATAAGTGATGTTCATTTAGGAGATTTAGGAAGACAATCTGGAATGTTAATTTCTGAGATAAAGAAAAGAAATCCTGAATTATGTTTCTTTGATAAAGATTATAAAGGGGAATATCCTAAACTTGATATAACAAGTAAAATGCTTGGAGAATATTATAGTATTGCTAGTATGAGTGCTAAAGAAGATGAAAAAAGAATGGAAGAAGTTAGAGAAATTACTTCTTTAGTTGAAAATGGCTATCCACCATATTTAAATTTATGGAAACAAATAGTAGAAGTTTCTAGTAGGGATATCAAAAATACTTATTTACTTCTTAATACAAAATTTGATTTATGGGAAGGAGAAATGGACTCAATTAAATATACTGATAAAGTATTAGAGTATGTTAAAGATTATATGTATCCTTCGGAAGGTGCAATGGTTGTAGATGTTAAAGAGGAAGGAGATAAATTAGATATTCCTCCGATGATTATAATTAATAGAAATGGCGCGACAAATTATGAAACAAGAGAATTAGGAACTTTATATTCTAGAATGGAAAGATTTAATCCTGATGAAATATGGTATGTTGTAGATAATAGACAATCGCTTCATTTTATTCAATCATTTAGAGTAGCAAGAAAATGTGGTATTGTAAATGATAATACTAAGTTATTACATTTAGGATTTGGTACAATTAATGGTAAAGATGGTAAGCCTTTTAAAACAAGAGATGGTGGAGTAATGCAATTAAATGATTTGATTGCTATGATAAAAGAAGAAATAACTAAAAAGGTAAGTGATAGAGTAACTGATGATTTAAAGGAAGATACTATATCTAAACTTACTATTGCTACATTAAAATATGCTGATTTAGTATCATTTAGATCTACTGATTATATATTTGATGTTGAAAAGTTTTCTTCATTCGAAGGAAAAACAGGACCTTATGTTTTATATACAGAAGTTAGAATTAAATCTTTATTAGATAAAAATAATCTTGATAAATATAATATTGAAATTATTACTGATAAAGAATTACCAATATATTTAAAATTACTTGAAGTATCTAATGTATTATATAAAAGTTATGAAGAAAAAAGTTTAAATTATATATGTGATTACTTATATGAATTATGTAGTTTATATAATAAGTTTTATGGTGAATGTAATATAACTAATGAAACTGATGTTAAATTAAAAAATTCTTGGTTAAGTTTATCTAAATATGTATATGATGTAAATAAATTTTTACTAGATATATTAGCAATAGATATACCAAGTAGAATGTAAAAATTGAATACTGATTGTATTCTTTTTTCTTGTAAAAAAACAATATAAATGTTATACTTGTTATAGTAAGATAGAGGGATGATTAATATATGGAAGAATATATGTTATTAACTAATTATTTAGATAGAGAAAGAACTAATATTAAAAATGAATTAAATATTAATGAAAATGATACAGAGTTATTGTTTGATTTAAAACAATTTATAGATAAATATGCTAGTGATGTAAGAAGTATTGATTCAATTGAATTAAATAGAATTTTATCTAATGTAGAAATTAACAGGGATTTGGTTAATTCATATATTAGTCAAATTAATATGGTAATTTCTTGTTATGATTTAGTTTTTAATCCTAATATACCTAATGATGGTATAAAAAAGAAAATGACTGATGATTATAATTTTGTAGGTAGATTATTAGTTAATTACTATAAAATTAGAAAAAGTGTTTATGAAGAAAAAAGAGATAGTTTAAATAAAAAATTAGAATTAATAGATAAATACTCTAATATGTTTAGTGATGGCAATTTTTATGTTCTTAAAGAAAATATGGAAGAATTTATTGATTTTGTAACTAGTTTAGATATACCAAGAGAAGATGTACTTAGAATTATTGCTAAGATTAGTGAAAATAGTATAGAATATTATTTGAATCTTGAAGATGTTAAACAATTAGAAACTATTCCTAATAATAAAGAACAAGAACAGGTAGAAAAAAAAGAAGAGATTATTTCTAAAAATGTAGAACCTATTCAAGAAGAAATAAAGATAGAAAAAACGGAAGAAGAAATTAAATTAAGTAATTTGCTTACTAAAGTTAAAGATATTATTTCTAATAATAGTAAATATTTAAATGAATATATTGAATATAGAAAATATTTTCATAGTGGTAAAACTGATGATTTGAAAATGAATAGATATGGTTCAATAATATATTATTTAAATCAAAATGATATTGAAGGTGCTAAATATGCAGCATATCCTGATTTTGTTGTAGAAAGACTTCAATTAACTTTAGCACTTGTAGAACTTCAAGGATTATTAAACTACACATTAGAAGATAAAGTTGTAGGTGGAGAAGCAAAAGAATTATCTGTAATGATTGAAGACGCTATTAATAAATATGAGGAAATAAAAAAGAAATATGACGAAGTAGTAAGTAGATTATATTCTGAGGAAGATTCTACTGAATTAAGTGATTTCTTTAAAAATAGTAAAAATATTATGTTATTATTAAAAAATAATACTGGAGAATATTGTATAGATAAAGACATTGAACATTATACTAATATTAATGAAAAAGAAGTAGTAAGTCAAGAAATAAGAAATGTTTTATCTAAATTTAGGGATATACCTTACATTGATTCAGATGGTTATCCTGGAATTGCTTCAACTTATGGTGGTGCAAAAGATAAAAAAGGAAATAGAATTTGTGAATTATATGATTTTGATGATAAAGGAAAAAAAGTAAGGGATGATTCTAAACCATTTAGATTTAGAGGTACTGAACAAGGTAGAACAGGTTATATTATAATTAATATATGCAAAGAAAATAGAAATAAATTATTTAATTTATATGGTAACCCTGATATATTAAAAGGTGGAAATGTTATATTATTTACTGGTGTAATCTTTTGTAATGCAGGCCATGATGATTATTCAATGCTTAATAGTAATATAAATAATAATAAGCATTATATTGATTATTTAAATGCAATATTTAGTGACCCTAATACTGATATTGAATTATTAAGTGAAATTATTAATGATAGTATGGAAAAATGTCATAGTTATTTGAATAGTGACAATGGTAGAGAAAGGAGTATATAATCATGTTTGAAATTATTAATGAATTGTTTGATGATAAAATTAATGAATTTAATAATAAATTAAATGTTATTGATACTTCTTATAGTAAATATAAAGTATTAAAAGATAAAATAAGATTAGTTATGGAAAATTATAATAATTTACTTAATATATCTATTAGTGAAATAGAAAATATTGGTTATAAATTAGAGGATAATGATAAATTATATTTAGATAGTTATAAAAAAATAATTGCTTCGAGTACTTATGATTTAGGGGATTATGATAAAGGAATTATTAAAAATATTTTATCTAAAGTTAATACTTATATTGTAGAAAAAAAGTTTTCAATAAATAATGGTCGTAATACTTTAATAGAGTTAATTAATAAATATAAAGAATTAAAAGAAAAATTATCTACATTTAATTTTAATGGTAAAGATATGCAAGAAATATATGAATTATTATCTAGACTTGATGATAAAGAATATGCTATTGAAATTATGAAGTTTATTGCTATAAATAGTGTTAATAGATTTAATAATAAAGAAGAGTTAGAAAGTAATAATGAAGAAAAATTAGAAAATAACACTGAAGAAGTTATAAAAAATAAAATTAATAATGATGAATTAGTTATGCTGTTTAATAAATATGGAGTAGATTATAATTTGTTTGATGATAGGTCTAAAACTAATTTCTTAACATATGGTAGTTTAAGTAATATTGAATCTAATTTAATAGCATTTAAAAATAATGGTTATAATATTTGTGATGCTTATGCAAAATATTATGGATATCAAATAAGTGAAATATTAATATATAGTAATAGTAAAGTTATAGATAATGTATTTAATATTTTAAATGATACTAATAGTATGGTTTTAACTAATAAGTTATTCACTTATCCAAATGTCTTTTATGATAAAGAAGCATTAAGAAAACTATATAGAGATAAAAATATTTCTGTTTTTTATGGAAATGAAGACTTTATAAAAAATATTAAATTATTTGATAGTTATAATTGTGATATTAATAAATTAATGATTAAAAGTTTTGTATATTTTACTATTTCAAATGAAGTTATTAAGTGTGGTATAAAAAATTTAGAATTATATAGTGTAGATATTAAAAAAGGTTTAAGAAATTTAAGTTGCTTTGCTACGAATAATCAAGCAGATAATATGGATAAATTTATTGAGTTAGGATGCTTTGATTATGCAGTTAATAATGTAAGTAGATTAAGTATTCCGGTTGATTCATTAATGTTTTATAAATTAAAATTTATTAAACAAAATGGTATTAATATTAATGAATATGTTTATGGTACTGGTTTATCTAGTAGTATTACTTATGATAATAAAGAATTTAGATTAGGAACTAATGCTATAAAAGATAAAGAAAGTGCTAGAACATTAACTAGAACTTATACTATGCCTATTATAAAAGGTAGTATTTATGAAAAATGTGAAGAATTATTAATTAAAGATAATAATAATGATGTTAATATAATATTTAAATTAGAAAGCAAATTAATTGATTTATTGGATAAAAAATATTTAGTATATGAAGATGATGGTATCGATAGAATACCTAATACTAGATTATACAATGTTAATGGTGTTAATGTATCAAGATATAAAGTATTAAGATATTTAAATACTTTAAGAAAGAACAATATTGAAATAGATAGTAATATTTTAACCTATGTAATGAATAGAAATAGTATTAATACTTATGCAGAATTTAATTTAATAAAAGATGAAATTACTAGATTATATAGTGATACAAAAGAAAGAAGTGTATAATTGTGATAGAATTTTTAAATAAATATTTAGATAATACAAGTATAAATGAAATTAATGTTAAGTTAGATAATACTATTTTATATAATTTAAATTGTAATATGAAAAATGTATTAGAAATAATTAATTATTTAAGAAGTATAGGTATTATTAATATTAAAGATTTAATAATATATAAAACTGATTTATTTTTAGATAATAAAGATGATATTATTAATTTATTTAGTAAATTTAATATTGATGATATTGTTAATAAAATAAATAATAATTATGAAGTAATAGATGAATTATATGATTAATTACTAAAAAGTAGTTAATCTTTTTTTGTAAAATTCTGTAAAAAGTATTTTAAAAACTATGTATTTTTGTTATACTAATAATAGTTATATTAAGTGAGGTAATAAAATGTGTGGAATAACAGGATTTATAGATAAAAGAATTAAAAATAAAGATATGGTTATTAAAGATATGGCTGATTTAATTAAACATAGAGGACCCGATTCAGATGGATATTATGTTGATGATGATATTGCTATGGGTTTTAGAAGACTTTCTATTATTGATTTAGAAGGTGGAAGTCAACCTATATTTAATGAAGATAAAACAAAAGTTATTACTTTTAATGGAGAAATATATAATTATCAATATTTAAAAGAAGATTTAATAGTTAAAGGTCATGTATTTAATACAAGTACTGATACTGAAGTTATATTGCATGGATATGAAGAATATGGTGAAGAAATATTACATATGCTTCGTGGTATGTTTTCTTTTGTTATATATGATATAAATAAGAAAGAATTATTTGGTGCAAGAGATTTTTATGGTATTAAACCAATGTATTATTACTTAAAAGGTAAATGTTTTATGTATTCTTCTGAAATTAAATCTTTTTTAGGTAATCCTAATTTTGAAAAAGAATTAAATAGAGATATGTTAGAAAAATATTTAACTTTTCAATATAGTGTAGGTAGTGATTCTTTCTTTAAAAATGTATATAAATTATTACCAGGTCATTATTTTAAATATAAAGATGGTAAAATGTTTATTAAGAAATATTATGAAATAGAATTATCTAGTGATAAATCTAAATCTTTAGAAGATTATGTAAAAGGAATAGATGAATTAATTAGAGATTCTGTTAAAGCTCATAAGATAAGTGATGTTGAAGTAGGTAGCTTTTTATCTAGTGGTGTTGATTCATCATTAATTGCTACTTTGGCTGATGTTGATAAGACTTTTACTGTAGGTTATGATAATAAGAAATATAGTGAAATAGATTATGCAAAAGAATTATCAGATATATTAAAAGTTGAAAATATTAATAAAAAAATTAGTAAGAATGAATATTTTGATAAGTTTGCAGATATAGAATATTTTATGGATGAACCATTAGCAGATCCTTCGGCAATTGCTTTATATTTTGTTGCTAATATAGCAAGTAAACATGTTAAAGTAGCTTTATCTGGAGAAGGTGCAGATGAAATATTCGGGGGATATAATATATATCATGAACCTTATTCATTAGGTTGGTATTATAAAATTCCTTATTTTATAAGAAGATTTATTGGTATACTTGCTACTCCATTTAAAGATAAAAGAGGTTTTAATTTCTTAGTAAGAAGGGGTAAAAGATTAGAAGATAGATATGTTGGTAATGCTTTTATATTTGATACTCCTGAAATAAAGAAGATTTTATCTTATAAAACTGATAAAACAACATATAAAGATTTAACTAAACCATATTATAATAAAACAAAGGGATATGATATGGTACAAAAGATGCAATATATTGATTTTAATTTTTGGTTAGTGGGAGATATTTTACTTAAAGCAGATAAAATGTCTATGGCTAATTCTTTGGAGGTTAGAGTACCATTTTTAGACAGAATTGTTATTGATTATGCTAAAACTATGCCTACTAAATATAAAATCAAAGATAATCAAACTAAATATGCATTTAGACAAGTTGCTAATCATGTATTAGATAAAAAATGGGCTAATAAGAAAAAATTAGGATTTCCTGTTCCTTTAAGAGAATGGATGAAGGATAGAGATATTTATTTAAAAATTAAAGATAGATTTAGTAAATCAAGTGAATTTTTTAATGTTGAAGAAATTACTAAGCTATTAAATGAACATTATGAATCTAAGAAAGATAACAGTAGAAAAATATGGACTATATACTCATTCTTAACTTGGTATGATGAATATTTTGTAAAAAGATAAAAAAGTACTTTAAATAATTTATAGTATTTGATATAATTAAATTTGTTGAAAGGGTGAAAACATGGAAGAATATAAAATAACTATAAGAGATGAAGAAGATTTAATTGAACTTGCTCAAAATATTGAGTCAGAGAAATTTCCAAATATGGTAATATGTTTAAATGGAGAATTAGGAAGTGGTAAAACTGTATTTGCTAAAGCTTTTGCCAGTGCAATGGGTATAGATGAAGTATCTAGTCCAACATTTAGTATAATTAAAGAGTATGTTGGAGAGTTACCATTTTATCACATGGATGTTTATAGAGTAGAAAATAATGTAGAAAACTTAGGTATTGAAGAATATTTTACTAAAGGTGGCGTTACAATAATTGAATGGGCTGATATGATAAAAGAATATTTACCTAAGGAAAGATTAGATATTAAAATTAAAGTAACCGGAGAAAATACAAGACTTGTTATACTTACTCCACATGGTGAAGAATATAATAGTGTTTGTGAGGCTGTTATATGATAACTTTATTTATAGATACATCAAATCAAGATGTATCTATTGCCTTACTTAAAGATGGTAAGATAATAAATAAAATAACAAAATCTATTCCTAATGAACATTCAAAATATGCAGTTAGTTATATTGATGAAGTATTAAAGAAAAGTGAAATTACTCCCAAAGAAGTACAAAGTATTATGGTAGTAAATGGTCCAGGTAGTTTTACTGGTGTAAGAATTGGACTTACTATTGCAAAAGTTTATGCTTTACTAAATGATATTAAAGTTACATTAATTTCCTCATTAAAATGTCTTGCAATAGGTAATAATAAAAATAAATATATATTATCTTTAATTAATGCTAGAAATGATAATTATTATATAGGATTTTATGATAATAATTATAATGATGTTATAAATGAACATTTTGGTAATATAGAGGAAGTTAATGATATTATTAATAAATATAATGATGTATTAGTAGTATCTAATAATAGTGATATTGATAATGTTAAAGTTATAAATGAATTAGATATTGAAAGTATATATAATTATTATAAAGATAAAGTTAAAGTTAATCCTCATATGGTATTACCTAATTATTTAAAATTACCACAGGTATTAGAGAAAAATGTTTAGAGAATTAGTTAAATTAGATGATAATCCTTTTAGAAAATATGTTGAGTATGTTGAAGACAATACTATAAAAGGTATGATGGAATACTCTATAATGTATGATAAAATGGAATTAGATAATATTATAGTAAAAGAAGAATTTCGTGGTAATAAAATAGGGAATAAGTTAATGAGTTATTTAGTTAGTAAAGCTATTCAAGAAAGAGTAATTAATATAACTTTAGAAGTTAGAATTTCTAATGAAATTGCAAGAAATATGTATAAAAAATTTGGCTTTAGGGAAGTAGCATTAAGAAAATTTTATTATGGTGATGAAGATGCAATTTTAATGGAAAAACAGGTGATGTAAATGAAAGATATATATTGTTTAGCAATCGAATCATCTTGTGATGAAACAAGCATGAGTATTATAAAAAATGGTTGCGAAGAAATAAAAACTATTGTTAATACACAAATAGATATACATAAAAAATACGGTGGAGTAGTACCTGAAATTGCTAGTCGTAGTCATATTGAAAATATTACAATAGTTTTAGAAGAATTATTTAATAGATTAGATTTAACAATGGATGATATTGATATAATTGGAGTTACTTATGGTCCTGGATTAATAGGTAGTTTAATGATAGGATTAATGTGTGCTAAAACAATTAGTTTAGTAACTGGTAAACCTCTTATTCCTGTTCATCATATAGCAGGGCATATCTACGCATCAAATCTTACTAAGAGATTAGAATTTCCTTTAATTAGTTTAGTAGTAAGTGGAGGGCATACAGATATTGTTTATATGAAAGAAGATTATTCTTTTGTTAGAATAGGCTCTACAATGGATGATGCGGTAGGAGAAGCTTATGATAAAGTTGCTAAGGTATTAGGATTAGAATATCCTGGTGGTCCTAAAATAGATAAACTTGCTAAACTTGGTAATGATACTTATGATTTGCCAATACCTATGAATGATGATAGTTATAATTTTAGTTTCTCTGGTATTAAAAGTGCTGTTATTAATTTAATTCATAATGAAAATCAAAGAGGAAATGAAATAAGAGTTAATGATATGTGTTGTAGTTTTCAAAATAGAGTAGTTACAATTTTAGTAAAGAAAGTTATTCGTGCAATGAAAGAATATAATGTTAAAAATTTAGTTTTAGCAGGTGGAGTGGCAGCGAATAGTTATTTAAGGGAAGAACTTACGAAGGTATGTGAACAAAATAATTTTAATTTTGTTTATCCTCCGGTTAAGTATTGTACAGATAATGCTGCGATGATTGGGGCAGCAGCATATTATGCTTATAAAAAAGGTATAGTTGCAGACTTAACTTTAAATGCTAAGGCAGTAGATAGTTTATATAAATATGAATAAAAAAAGATATTGTAGAGTAATATTTACAATATCTTTTAATAATTATTTTTTTACTTTATCGATTAATCCATATTCTTTGGCTTCAAAACTATCCATAAAGTAATCTCTTTCGGTGTCTTTTTCTATTTGTTTTAAAGGCTTTTTGGTGTTTTTAGATAAAATAGTATTTAGTTTTTTCTTTGCTTTTAAAATATGTTCTGCAGCAATTTTTATTTCTGTTGCCTGTCCTTGGGCACCTCCAAGTGGTTGATGAATCATAACTTCGGCATTTTCAAGGGCATATCTCTTTCCTTTTTTTCCTGAAGAAAGTAAGAACGCTGCCATTGAAGCTGCTAATCCTATACATATTGTAGATACATCACTTTTTATATAATTCATTGTATCATATATTGCCATACCTGATGTTATACTTCCACCAGGAGAATTAATATAAAGTGATATATCATCATTGTTAATACTATCTAAATAAAGCAATTGTGCAACAATACTATTAGATAGATTATCATCTATTTCTCCATTTAAAATAATAATTCTATCTTTTAATAATCTTGAATAAATATCATAACTTCTTTCTCCTAATGAAGTTTTTTCTATTACAACTGGAATTAAATTCATATTATCACCTATAATTATAATAGTTATATTTTATGTATTTATGTAATAAATAAATCGACAAACTTTACTTTTTTTAAAAAAGTTGATATAATTTATTTAGGATAGAGGTGTGCAATGGCAAATATTATTATAACTTTAAATAATGATAAAAAAATGGAATTTAAGAAAGGTATTACTTTAGGAGAAATAATTAAGGAAATAGGTAATGATGACATTATATGTGGAATTTCAGAAGGTAGAATAGTTAATTATAATGATTGCTTTAATAAAAATACTAAACTTTACTTATATGATGTTAATACTAAACAAGGTAATAAAATATATGAAAAAGGATTACTATTACTTTTTGAAGTTTGTACAAAAGAAATACTTGGAAAAGATGTAAATGTTATAGTTAGATTTTCTATTGATAAAGGTGTATTTTGTGAAGTAGATAGACCTATATCTAAAGATGAATTAAGTTTAATTAAAAGAAAAATGAAAGAAAAAGTTGCAAGTAAAATTCCATTTGAAAAATTAGAAACTACAAGAATTGAAGCAATTGAATATTTTAAAAGATTAAAAAGAATGGATAAGGTAAAAACTTTAAGTTTTGATACTTCAAGTTATGTTAAGTTATATAGATTTGAAGATTATTATGAATATATACTTGGAGATTTACCAGTAGATAGTTCAATACTTAAATATTTTGATTTATCTTTAATTGAAAATAAAGGTGTTGTAGTTAGATTTCCATCAGTATATGATGATAAAAAAATTATTAAATATACTCATCATAATAATTATTTTAATTCTTTAATTGATTATACTTCTTGGGGAAATATTTTAGGTATAAATAATTTAGGAGAATTAAATGAAAAAATAATTAATAATAATGCTGGAGAAATAGTTAATTTATCTGAAATTATGCAAGATTATAAATTACTTTCTATTGCAGAGAGAATAGTTTTAGATAAAGAAAATATTAAGATTGTATTATTATCTGGTCCTTCAAGTTCTGGTAAAACTACTACTGCGAGAAAACTATCTTTATATTTAAAAACTTTAGGATTAAATCCAATTGCAGTATCTATTGATGATTATTTTGTTAATAGAGAAGATACTCCGTTAGATGAAAATGGTAATTATGATTTTGAGTGTTTAGGAGCAGTTGATTTAAAATTATTTGATAGTCAAATAGCTAAATTATTAAAAGGTAGTGAAGTTGTTACTCCAACATTTGATTTTGTATCAGGAGTTAAAGTATTTAATAAAACAATGAAATTAGGTAAGAATGATATATTAGTAATTGAAGGATTACATGCTTTAAATGATAGAGTATTAGATAATATTCCTAGAAAGAATAAGTTTAAAATATATGTTAGTCCACTTACTTATTTAAACATTGATAATGATAATAGAATTAGTATGACTGATATTAGACTTCTTAGAAGAATGGTTAGAGATAATAGAACAAGAGGATATAAACCAGAAGTTACTTTAAAAAATTGGCATAGTGTAAGAAGGGGAGAAGAAAAATGGGTATTTCCTTATCAAGATGAAGCAGATGTATTATTTAATTCTTCACTTAGTTATGAACTTGGAGCATTAAAAACATATGTTGAACCATTATTGTTTTCTGTTAAGGAAACTGATCCAGAATATCAAACTGCGATTAGATTATTAGAACTTCTTAGATTCGTATTACCTGTACCAACAGATGATATACCTAAGATATCTATATTAAGAGAATTTATTGGTGGAGGATACTTTGAATAGTGTCTTCCTTTTAATTTTAGTGTAAAATTTATGTAACATACTTGTCATAAAAAAATAAATTTGTTACAATATATATATGTAAGATAGGAGAGGATAAAATGAAAAGAGTTGCTATTAATGGATTTGGTAGAATAGGAAGACTTGTTTTTAGAATAATTGAAGAAGATAAAGATTTAGAAGTTGTTGCTATTAATGATTTAACTGATTCTAAACAATTAGCATACTTATTAAAATATGATACAAATCATAGATTATATAACAAAGAAATTAGTTATGATGAAGAAAACATTATAGTTGATGGAAGAAAAATAAGAGTATTTAGCGAAATGGATCCAATTAACTTACCATGGAAGGATATGGGAATTGATGCAGTATTAGAATGCACTGGAAAATTTGTTGACTTAGAAGGTGCAAGAAAACATATTACTGCAGGAGCGAAAAAAGTTATTATATCTGCTCCTGGTAAAGGTGAAATGAAAACAGTAGTATATAATGTAAATGATGAGATATTAGATGGAAGTGAAGAAGTAATTAGTGCTGCTAGTTGTACTACTAATTGTTTAGCACCAGTATTAAAGGTTCTAGAAGATAATTTTGGTATTGAAAAAGGATTTATGACTACAATACATGCTTATACTAATGATCAAGTAAACTTGGATGTTGCTCATAAAAAAGATATTAAAGAGCGTCGTGGAAGAGCAAGTGCAATGAACATTATTCCTACTTCAACAGGTGCTGCAAAAGCAATTGGAAAAGTATTACCAAGTTTAGAAGGAAAATTACTTGGTGGAGCAATGAGAGTTCCTGTTAGTGATGGTTCTTTAA
>OJAW01001130.1_pt1 | contig 16308 bp, 11 predicted proteins | sample 1589151 | NCBI WGS metagenome assembly OJAW01 (sample SAMN03283290) | human gut metagenome | biome: human-associated habitat; material: feces | host: Homo sapiens | place: Peru | collected 2012
CGACAGGTGCGAAGCACTGGCATCGCTAAAAGGCTGTTTTTTATGTTTTTGTTTCTGTGCCCCCAGCATTTATCCACTGAACCATTTTCGGCTGTGAAAATGCGTTTTCCGAAAATTCACCAAATTATTTGCCGATTTGGAGAATTAGAGCCGATTTTATTTGCGAGAGTTGCAAAAAAAATGTAAATTCGTAACGAAACCAAACAACAGAAATTATTAACTAAAAATATCCCATAATACCGCTTATCATGAGTTATCTTAAATTTGATAAGAATCTTTTGATTAATCTTGAGCAGTCGCTCCGCTTGGAGGTGCTGCGCACGAATCAATCTGGTGCATATCACTGCACTACCATTGTGGGAGCCAATACAAGAAAGCAGCACGGACTTCTTGTGATTCCTGTTCCTGAAATTGACGACAATAGCCATGTGCTCTTGTCGTCGCTTGATGAAACGGTGATTCAGCACGGTGCGCCTTTCAACCTTGGCTTGCACAGGTATTCCGGTGGCGTGTACAGTCCTAATGGTCACAAGTACATCAGAGAGTACGATTGCGAACGTGTGCCTACTCACACGTTCCGTGTAGGTGGCGTGATTCTGAAGCGTGAGAAAATCTTTATCACCAATGAGAACCGTATCCTTATCCGCTACACCCTGGTAGATGCTCACTCTAAGACCACACTCCAGTTCCGTCCATTCTTGGCATTCCGCAATGCTAACGACCTTTGCGTTGAAAACCAAGTGGCAAGTCGCGATTACAAGGAAGTGTCGAACGGCATCTCCACACGCATGTACGAGGGCTATCCTGAACTCTTTATGCAGGTGAACCATAAGCCTAAGTTTGTGTTCGACCCTCACTGGTATAAAGGCATCGAGTATATCAAGGATCAGGAGCGAGGCATTCCTTACACCGAGGACCTGTATGTACCTGGCTACTTTGAGGTGGATATGAAGAAGGGCGACACCATTATCTTCTCGGCTGGCGTGAGCGAAGTGAACACTCGTCAGCTCACCAAGATGTATGAAGATGAAATTAAAACTCGCACGCCTCGCACCAGTTTCTACAACTGCCTTAAAAACAGTGCGAAGCAATTTTATATGACCAACGCCGACGGGCATTATATGCTTGCAGGCTATCCATGGTTCAAGGTGCGTGCGCGCGATGAGTTTATCGCTCTCCCAGGCTGCACGCTCTCCAATCACCACCGCCCCGACTTCGAGGCTATTATGGACACCGCCAAAGAGGCTTTCACTCGCTGGATGGAAACTGGTGAGCCCGACAAGCATTTGCAGGGCATCGACCTTCCCGATGTGCCTCTGTGGGCTGCTTGGGCTATTCAGCGCTATTCACACGACACCGATGTGCCTACTGCACGCGAGCGTTATGGCGAACTGGTGGCGCAGCTCATCGACTTTATTATCGACGGCAAGCACCCGAATCTGCAAGTCGACGACAACGGCTTGGTGCGCACCGATGGCACACGCCAACCTATGTCGTGGATGGATTCTGCGCGCCCCGATGGCACTCCGCTCATTCCTCGCACAGGCTATCTGGTGGAATTCAACGCGCTGTGGTATAACGCGCTCATGTTCCTGCTTCAGATGTATGCCGACGACAAACAGATGCAGAGCCGTGTGGAACGCTGGCAGAAGATTAGCGACGTTTACGCCGAGTCTTTCGCCCCCACGTTCCTTAACGACTACGGTTATCTCTACGACTATGTGAACGGCTCATACACCGATTTGAGCGTTCGTCCAAATATGGTGATTGCTGTGGGTGTTGACCACACACCGCTCGACCGTCGCCAGCGCAAGCGCATTCTCGATTTCATCACCCGCGAGTTGCTCACCCCTAAGGGACTGCGCACATTGAGCCCTAACAGCTACGGCTATAATCCTTGGTATGTGGGCAATCCAGAGCAGCGCGAAAAGGCTTATTATTCTGGGTCGGCTCGTCCTTGGCTTATGGGCTTCTACTGCCACGCCTATGTGAAGGTGTTTGGCATTGGCGGCCTCTCGTTCGTGAATCGCATGATGATTGGTTTTGAGGACGAAATGTCGCAAGGTGCTATCGGCACCCTGTCGGAACTTTACGACGGCAACCCACCATTCATTGGCCGTGGCGCAGTGAGCTTCGCAGCCAACGTGGGTGAGATTCTCCGCGTGTTGCGTTTGTTGAAAAATCTTGATGTTTAACCGTAAATTGATATTAACCTGACGATATGAAAGCTTTAATGTTTGGTTGGGAATTTCCCCCTCATATTCTCGGTGGTCTCGGAACCGCAAGTTACGGTCTTACGAAAGGTATGTACGATTGCGGCGACATGGACATCACATTCGTTATACCCAAGCCTTGGGGCGACGAAGAGAAGGGATTTGCACGAATCATTGGCGCCAACACCACGCCTATCGCATGGCGCGACGTGAGCTGCGAATATGTGCAAAGCCGTATCGGCAATGTGATGGACCCTCAGACTTATTTTGATTTGAGAAATCACATCTACAGTGATTTCAATTATATGAACACCAACGACCTGGGCTGCATTGAGTTCTCCGGTCGTTACCCCGATAACCTCGTTGAGGAAATCAACAATTATTCGATTGTGGCTGGTGTGATTGCTCGCACCATTCCATGCGATATTATTCATTCTCACGACTGGCTCACCTATCCTGCCGGCATTCACGCCAAGCAGGTCACAGGCAAGCCATTGGTGATTCACGTTCATGCCACCGACTTCGACCGAAGCCGTGGCAACGTCAATCCCACAGTGTTCAATATCGAGAAAGACGGTATGAACAATGCCGACCACATTATCACCGTGAGCAACCTTACTCGCCGCACCGTGATTGAGAAATACGGCATTTCACCCGAAAAGGTGACCACCGTGCACAATGCAGTGGAACCGCTGAGCGAGGAGTTGCTCAACGTTACAGTGCCGCCAAAGCACGATAAGGTGGTCACTTTCCTCGGCCGCATCACCATGCAGAAGGGTCCCGAATACTTTGTGGAAGCAGCCGCACAAGTGCTGAGCAAGGTGCGTGGCGTGCAGTTTGTGATGGCTGGCGGTGGCGACATGATGGAGAAGATGATTCGTTTGGCAGCGCGTCGTGGCATCGCCGACCGTTTCCACTTCGCAGGCTTCCTGCGAGGCAAGGAGGTGTACGAGATGCTCAAAGCCAGCGATGTGTATATCATGCCATCGGTCAGTGAGCCTTTTGGTATTTCTCCACTCGAAGCTATGCAGATGGGCGTACCGTCCATTATCTCCAAGCAGAGCGGCTGTGCCGAAATTCTTAATAATGTGATTAAAGTTGACTATTGGGACACCAATGCCATAGCCGACGCCATCTATTCTATCATCAAGTATCCTGCCATGTATAAGGAACTGCGCGAAAAGGGACTTGAGGAAGTGAAGCAGATTGTGTGGGAAAAGGCAGGCGCCAAAGTCATCGACATTTACAAGAGTCTCATCAACCGATAAAACAATCTTAAACGAATAAAATCAACAACTAAAAAATAAAGCAATGAAAGCAATTTGTTTTTATTTCCAGATACACCAGCCATTCCGCTTGAAGAATTATCGATTCTTCGACATTGGTAACGACCATTACTATTACGATGATTTTGCCAACGACGAAATTATCACCCGCATTGCGCAGCGCTCTTATTTGCCAGCTAATGCAATGCTCCTTGATATGATTAAGCAGTATGGCAAGAAGTTTAAAGTGGCATTCTCAATCAGCGGCACAGCTCTTGAGCAACTCGAAATCTATGTGCCAGAGTTCATCGAGTCGATGAAGGAATTGGCTGACACCGGCTGCGTGGAATTTCTCAGCGAAACCTACGCCCACTCGCTCGCTTCGCTTGAAGATTCCGATGAGTTTGTGGCACAGGTGAAGGACCACGACAAGAAGATTTTCCAACTCTTTGGCAAGCACCCAGTGGTGTTCCGCAACACCGAGCTTATCTACGACGACGACATCTCCGCTATGGTTCAGAATATGGGCTTCAAGGGCGTGATTACCGAAGGCGCAAAGCACATTTTGGGTTGGAAGTCGCCTAACTACGTTTATTCTTCGCCTGTGGCACCAAAGTTGAAGTTGCTGTTGAAGAACTCTAAATTGAGCGACGACATTTCGTTCCGCTTCAGCAACCCCGACTGGGCATCGTATCCGCTCACAGCCGACAAGTATATCGACTGGATTGCATCACTTCCTGAAGAAGAACAGCTCGTGAACCTCTTTATGAACTACGAGACTTTCGGCGAAATGCAGCCACGCGAAAGTGGCATCTTCGAGTTTATGAAGGCGTTGCCTCGCTTTGCGGCCGAAAAGGGCATCGAGTTCTTCACCCCAAGCGAAGTGATTTCAAAAATGAAATCGGTGGGCGAAATGCCAGTGATGCACCCAATTTCTTGGGCGGATGAGGCGCGCGACACCAGCGCATGGCTTGGCAACACTCTCCAGCAGGAGGCTGTGAAGAAACTCTACTCCATCGGTGAGCGTGTGCGCCTTTGCCAAGACCGTCGCATCAAGCAAGACTGGTACTACCTCCAGGCAAGCGACCACTTCTTCTATATGAGCACCAAGCACAACGAAGACGGCTCAGTGCACTCGCACTACAGCCCCTACGATTCGCCCTACACCGCATTCACCAACTATATGAATGTGCTCAGCGATTTCATGATTCGTGTGCAAGAGCAATACCCAGAGTCAATCGACAATGAGGAATTGAACGCATTGTTGCTCACCATCCGCAACCAATCCAACGAAATCAGCCAACTCAACCGCGAGGTGGAAATGCTCCGCAACAACATTGTGAAGGACACCACAGGCGATTTCCCAGTAGATAAACCAGCGGAGGAAGAAAAGCCAGCCAAAAAGGCACCAGCCAAAAAGCCGGCAGCCAAGAAACCCACAAAAAAAGCAACAAAAAAATAACTCAATTATCCCATAAACAAACAACTACCGAGGGCGGCTTTCCTAAAAATCCGCCCTCATTTTTTCCACCCCCACCACCAAGAAATCCCTAAAGCTAAAACAACCTCACAATCAGCCCCCTCACCGTCTGCCGAAAGCGTCCGACATGTCAGAAGGGTCTGTCCGGGTCTGTCAAGGGTCTGAAAAAAATCCCCTCTTAAAACCACCTATTTCTCAAAAAAAATCACTAACTTTGCTAATTAAGCATTAAATTCTGAAAAAGGCCATATCTCATAAAAAACAACGGCATTATTGCTGAAACATCATACAGATTTAACCTTTGTAGTTCAACAGGTTAGGCCACCTTTAGATGCTACATTGATTTTTTTTGAATATTTTATGACATTTAAAATAGCATCACTTTTTTCTGGGTGCGGAGGACTTGACTTAGGGTTCTCTGGTGGTTTTACATTCTACAACAAGCGTTTTAAAAAATTAAACACGAAAATTGTTTTTGCAAACGATTTCGATAAGGATGCCGCAACTTGTTATAATACTAATCCGTTGCTTGTTAAAGACGGAACTAAATGTTTATTAGAAGATATTCGTAATATAAATGCTGATACGATTCCTGATTTTGACATTTTATTGGCAGGATTTCCTTGTCAACCATTTTCAAACGCAGGCAATAGAAAAGGCATTAATGATAAAAATGGAAGAGGCACTCTGTTTGAGGAATGTGAACGCATTCTTAAAAACAAAGTAGAAAAAGGGCGTCGTCCAAAGGCTTTTGTCTTTGAAAATGTGCGTGGTATAATGTCTTGCCACATGGATGATGGTACTCCTGTGACTGAGGAAATCCAAAAAAGAATGGAGAAGTTAGGATACAACGTGTCCTGCAAGTTGATTTGTGCCTCAAATTATGGAGTTCCGCAGCAAAGATACAGATTTCTAATCATCGGTGTTGATAATGTTTTTGAACATTTTGATTTTAGATTGCTGGACAAAATAGTTGAAAGTAATAAAATTCCGTCTGTTTCTCATGGCACACATGAAGCACTTTTATTAGGTTCTATTCTTCAAGGATTACAAGAGTTGCCTGATAATGACTGTTGGGAATATAGTTTAACCACACAAAAAACGGTTGAACTTATAGGACCTTGTTCACATGGAAAATCTTTAGACTCATTATTTCGCTCAAAATTTTCAATATCAAATTTGCCAAAAGTAGCATTTGAAGGAAAATCGTGGAAAGATATCCCATATGAATTATTATCCCCCCGATTCAAAAGGATTTATGATGACCCCAAACGTTATCATTCACCTAAATTTTTTCGTCGTTTTGCATATGGAGAAATAAATGGAACAATTACGGCTTCTGCTCAACCTGAAAATTGTGGAATTACGCACCCCATTGAAAACAGAAGATATACGGTGAGAGAAATTGCTCGCATTCAATCATTTCCAGACAATTTTTTATTTACAAGCATTCCACTTCAGTCTCGATATAAAGTTATTGGTAATGCAGTTCCACCAATTCTTGGTTGGGTTGTAGCTTCTGCCTTAATTACTCATATCACTAAATAATTTAAAGATGGCATACCTTTCAAAACAGGCAATTCTTATTGCATATGGTAAGTTAGCGAACCTAACTGATGACCCTTCAGCTCAAGGTGCAACACAAGTGACGAGTGCTATAAGGTATTTATTGGCACTTGATAACTTCTATAAAAGATTTGGTCGCTCATGTGATACCTCAAAACAAGAAGACAAGAATCTTTTCATCGAGTTTGTTGGAACGGTTGTTGCTATAAGCGACAATTACTATACTGTAAATTTTTATAATTCGTTTAAACAGAGTTCAGATTTTTCTATAGGTAGTAATTTTTTCTCCGTCAATGCCGTAAAAGGCTCAACAATAAATCCAAAGCTGGAATTTAAATTCCCGAAAAGAGGAAACTTCCCGCTTTTTATAATAAAAAATGGAGAACTTATAGAGAAACAAGAACTTTTACCTAATATAGATCATTATTTACATAATCTTGAATTAAAAACAGCTTTTACAATTTGGCTTGCTAGGTATGCAGAAGTAAATCCCAATTCGTTTTATGAAGACCTTAAACTTTATTTGAGCACTTGTTATTCAGAAAAGTTGGTTTCTTTATTGATTCCAAATGAGAGTGATATTGATTTAAGTCAATATGCTTCTTTCTGTGACAAAACTTCCTCATTAATAATAGACGATTTTCAGAAATCAAATGGCAAGGTTAAATCTATGCAAGTTCCTCTTTTGCCAACAAATGAACTTTCAAAAAAAGTTCGAGAAAGCTTTGAACTTTTTTTGGAACTTACTAATAAACAAATGGAGAATCGTTCTGGTTATATTGGCAAACTAGACATTATTTCATCGGGCTTGAATTCTGTATTTCCCGAAATTGTGTCGATATTTCAAATCGTATCAGCTCGAGAACTTGAAAATAAAATAGAAGCGTTAATAAAAACTGACAGCTCTTACGAACCTCTTCTATCGCCTAAGTATCAAAAAAAGGACAACATAGACTATTTTACATGGACTATTTTCCGCCAGTATCTCAATTACTTAACGATACTTGAAAAAAGTGATTTTAGAGCAAATATTGATGACGGAATAAAGAAAGTTTTTTCGGTAGAATCAGAAAATGTTGATAATAATATAAAAATGTTATTATTAGCAATGCGAACCAAACCGTTCTTGTTGCTTGCTGGCATATCAGGTACTGGTAAAAGTCGCATTGTAAAGCAAATGGCTTTCGAAAGTTGCCCAAAAATAGAGCGGCTTCGTAACGATATGACGGCTCCTGGCAACTATGAACTTATCGAAGTGAAACCTAATTGGCACGATAGCACCGAACTACTTGGCTATGAAAGCGAAATAGGTGGTCAGCATTATGTGCTCACTCCTTTTGTCCGGTTTTTGGTTAAAGCTATGCGTTTTAAAGAGGCTCCATTTTTTGTGTGCATGGATGAAATGAACCTTGCCCCTGTTGAGCAATACTTCGCAGAGTTTTTGAGTGTGCTAGAAAGCAGACAGCTTCTAAATGAGGATAAAGGAGGCGTGATTACAAGTGAACCACTCATAAAAGCTGAAATATTCGCCAAATATGAAAATACGCTTAAAGATGAGCTATTTGGTATCAAACGAAACGAACCTAAAAATTATGGCAGTGCTACCGAAGACAAAAATGTTGAATATGGCGATTTCAATAATGTTTATGAAGAATTAAAGAAAAACGGTCTTCGATTGCCAAGCAATTTGATTGTAATAGGCACTGTGAATATGGACGAAACCACGCACCAATTTTCTCGCAAGGTTATCGACCGAGCAATGACTATAGAAATGAACATTAAAGATGATAAGCAATCATTCGATGACTTCTTCAAAGAAGAATCATTGCTTGAATACAAGGAAAAACCTGTAGATAAGAGTTTATTCTTGCCTAAAGTGGTGCAGGCATCAGAGGCATTGCAGATACTTAGCGAAGATGATGCTGATTATTTAAAAAAGAATGTTCCGCAACTGCTCCATGACCTCAACTTTGCATTAAATAATACGCCATTTAAAGTTGCGTATCGTGTGCAGAATGAATTGGTATTATATTTTTATTCGCTTCGTGAAGAAAAGCCGGAAGAATTGGCAGAAAATTTGCTTAAGTTGGCATTTGATGCTATTTTGATGATGAAGGTGCTACCACGCATAGAGGGTGATGAAGATTTGCTGAAAGTGCCTCTAAAAGAGCTTGTAGAGTTTACTCAACGCTATCCTGAATCGCATAAAAAAATTGAGGAGATGATAGCTCGTTTGGATAGAGTGCACTTTACAAGTTTTTGGCCATAATTTGTGTGAGCAATGGATGTGTTAAGATTCTTGAGCGACAATAATCGTGTGGAAGTGATTATTGGTACAGCTGCCAACATCACCAACTGTTGGCAGCGCTTTCGCGCGCGTGTCGGTGAGAAATCTGTCACCTATTGCGACTATGTTTCCACTATATCTGGTTCGCTGGCTTTGGCTTTGCCCACTAGTGGTCACCAGCTTACTGATATTGGTGTTGAAACCACAGAGTGGAATGCACTTCCTCCTGTTTTCTATGAAACTGCCGTTTACAATGTGAGCATCTACTTGAGCGACATTGAGGATAAACCATGTGTGATTCACAAACTCAAAGAAGTTAGCGAACTGTTCACGGCAATTAGTGTTGGCGAAAATAAGTGGGTGCTTACTGCACCGCTCTCGTTTCTTAATGAACCCGGCATATTTCAACTCACATTTAAATATAAGCCAATTGCACAACAGGAGCGCACCGACACTCTATCGTTTCGCGTTGTGTCGCCAAAGCTTGATACAAAAGATGACTATTTGCACATATTGAATGAAATTAATAGGGAATACAATGAGATAGTGTTCCAATATCTCACCAAGACTGTGCAAAATCTTGACAAAGGTGGTCGAACTGACAACGATGTGATTTGGCTTTCAATTTTCCGGCAAGTGATTGACGAATATATTAAAGCCGTAACTTACATAGTGAACCGTCCGCACTTGCGAGCCACAAAAGAAGTACATTTCAGTAAAGCCGACCGCATAAAGCGATGGACTCCTAAAATGGCTCAGCGATATGCACAAAGTGAAGCAAGAGGTTCACTTGACCACGACTTTTTTCGCCATGAAGTGACTATTAACACAAGTAATACTGCAGAAAACCGTTTTGTGAAATTCTCGCTCGAGCGTATTGGCCGTAGGCTTGCAAATGTGTTTGACTACATTCGCAGTCAAGGTAAAGAAATTACTGACGATGAGTTGGAGTCGCTTGACGAGTATTCCAAAAAATTGCGAAAACTCACAAATTCGCCTCTGTTTCGTGGTCTAAAAGCCGAACCACTTCACAACGAGAGCTTGGTGCTTCAAAAGCGCACAGGTTATTCACAAGTGTATCGTTACTGGATAATGTTACAGAAGGGTATCGAACTCTTTAATGGAAGCACTCAAATTGGCGTTCGTCCAATTTGGGAGCTATACGAGTTGTGGTGCTTCTTGAAAATGCGACAAATGGTGGCTCATATCCTTGATTTGCATTTCGATAACGAAGATGAAATCGTGGAGTATCCGATGCCTATGATAGAACCATTTACCGAAAACAATCAAGAGCACACTATTTTTTATCATACTAATGGCGATGAAGTGAGGTTGCATTATCAGCATACTTATAACAGAAATAGTGGCGATGTGCATACTGCCACCACCGACAATCGTCCCGATATTGTTCTCACTATTCACAAACCCGATGGTTTTGAACTCACATATTTGTTCGATGCAAAATATCGTGTGTGCGATGACAGCGAATTTACTAAAGAGGATTTGGACGAAATTAATTCGCTTCGTGCGGCTGATTACCCACCAAGTGGAGCTATCAATCAAATGCACCGTTACCGTGATGCTATTTATTATGGCGATAAAGTGAATAATATTCGCCAGCACTCGGCAAAAGAGATTATTGGTGGCTACATTCTGTTCCCTGGGCGTGGCGATGATGACGCTGTGCGTAATCGTTATTTCTTTAAAAGTATAGCCACGGTGAATATTGGCGCATTCCCGCTTTTGCCCGACCATAATGACCCCAACAATGAGGGTAGTTTGCTTTATAAGCACCTTACAAAAGTTCTTACTGAGCAAACAGCCTATGAACAAATTCGTGGTTCTGTTCCACAGCACGGTCTCGTCTACACTCGTTCTGTTGCCGAAAGCAACGACCTTGTGCTTGTGGGGTATTATAACGACAAAGCACATCTTGATTGTATTTTCAATAGCAAGCAGTATTATGTGAGAATTGGCAATCGGAAAGGTTCTATCAAACTAACTGTAAACCCAGCGGATTGCAAATATCTTTTACTGCACTGCAAGCAAGAGAAAATAATGTTGAAATTAAGCGTTTCGGCACCAAAAGTCTTTATCAGAAAACAACTGTATGAATCTTTCCCTTTCCTAAAAGAAATAGACAAAGGAAATGAAGACAAACAATTCGAACCATATATGGTTTTCAATATCGACTCAACAGAACCTGTGACATTTAAGGACATAGATATCACCCATGCGAAAATCAAAGGGGAAGGCAACCGGATTGCTGACAGCTATTTTTCTACCCTTAAAGAATTGTTCAAAAATTAGTATATATATAATGTGTATCTAACCTATGTGGAGCAAGAATAGAAAAGGTAGGTGCAAATAGGCTTCAAATGGATAAAATCGGTGTTCCCTTGTAGAAAAAAATGAACCCATGTCAAGGAAAAATCCGTGAGTTATCTGTGTGAGACACACTCATTTCACTCTTTTGGTATTTACATACACTCTCCTTACCATTATTTTTGCACCAAGTTCTTTGAAGTCGTGTTTCTCAACTGGTGTTTCGGGTGTTTCAGGTGTTTCGGGTGTTTCAGGTGTTTCAGGTGTTTCGGGTGTTTCGGGTGTTTTAAAAAAACTGGCGTGGTGTAAGTCGGGGGCTTGGTTGGAATTATTCTAATTTCTAACTTCTAATTTCTAATTTCTAACTTCTAATTTCTCAAAATGGTGTTTCAGGTGCTACTTACGGATTTTGGGGTTGGGGAGGTGGATTGGGCGGTTTGTGGTTGCAGTTGTGGGGATTTTTGTGTAAATTTGTAGATTATTAATATGGAGTAGAGTGTGCCTGTGGCATTTCTCTCATAACCAGCGAAATAACGAACTTTTAATGGCAAACGAAAAGAAAATACGCATTGGCATTACCCAAGGGGACACCAATGGAATTGGCTGCGAAGTGATTTTGAAAACTTTCGCAAACCCTGCAATGCAGGAGCTTTGCACTCCGGTGATTTATGGGTCGAGCAAAATTCTCACCTATCACCGCAAGGCTATCGATATGCAGGCATATCAAATCAATATCACTAAATCTGCCACACAACTGAAGGACCATCTGCCAAATCTGGTGGAAGTGATTGAGGAAGACATTAAAGTGGAAATGGGCAAAGCCGACAAGCAAGCCGGCCGTGCCGCATTTTTGGCTCTTGAGGCTGCTGTCGCCGACCTGAAGAACGGTAATATCGACGCGATAGTGACAGCACCTATCAGTAAGGAAAATATCCAAAGTTCGGAATTTAGTTTCCCCGGCCACACCGAGTATCTCGAAGCCAGCGTTGGCGATGGTGAAAAGGCGCTGATGGTGCTTTTCTGCGACAAGGTGCGTGTGGCACTCGTCACCATTCACAAGCCATTGGCTGAGGTGCCAGCCGCCATCACCAAAGAGCGCATCTTGGAGAAGTTGAGAATCTTCAACAAGTCGCTCAAGCGTGATTTCAACATTCAGGGTCCACGCATCGCCGTGCTCTCGCTCAATCCACACGCTGGCGAAAACGGTCTTCTCGGCAAGGAGGAGAAAGAGGTGATTGCGCCAGCCATTCAGGAAGCCTACGATGAGAAGATTCTCTGTTTCGGCCCTTACGCTGCCGACGGCTTCTTTGGCAATGAGCAGTATCGCCACTTTGATGGTGTGTTGGCCATGTATCACGACCAGGGTTTGGCTCCGTTCAAGACTTTGGCGATGAACGAGGGTGTGAACTTCACCGCAGGTCTGCCTATCGTGCGCACCAGCCCCGACCACGGAACAGGCTACGACATCGCCGGTAAGGGCGTGGCAAACGAAAACTCGATGCGCCAGGCTGTGTATGCCGCCATCGACATCGTGCGCAACCGTCGCCGCTACGACGAGGCTTACCGCAACCCACTGCGCAAGCAATACTTCGACCACAGCAAAGATAATGTGGTGCTCGACCTTACTAAAGATTGATTTTTAAGAAATTAGAGGTTAGAAATTAGATTTTTTGGAAGTTAAGGAGTTAAGAAGTTAGAGAAGTTAAGACGATACCTTTCTTTGGCTTTGCGGCTCTTTGACGGTTAGATTTAAAATAGATATGAATTACGGAATTATCGCCGCTGGCGAAGGCTCACGCCTGGCTCAAGAGGGCGTGGCAAAACCAAAACCACTCGTTGAACTCAATGGCGAACCAATGGTTCAGCGGTTGATCAATATTTTCTGCCGATGCAAGGCTGAGAGCATCAGCATCATCGTGAATGAGCACATGACCGAGGTGCGCGAATTTCTGAGCACACTCCAACTTCCTGTGCCGCTCAATGTGGTGGTGAAGACCACTCCAAGTTCGATGCACAGTTTTTGGGAATTGAGCAAAGTGATGCAGAAGGGCAAATTCTGCCTCACCACTGTAGATACCATTTTCCGTGAGCAGGACTTCGCTCGCTATATCGACGCCTTCGAGGCCGACACGGAGCACGATGGCATGTGGGCGGTGACTCCATTTATTGAAGACGAAAAACCACTGTATGTGGAAGTGGATGAGCCGAGTATGCACATCAAGGCTTTCCGCGATGCCGCTTACGATGGCGCGAAATATGTGTCGGGTGGCATCTACGCCATCACCGACAAGGCTTTCCCTGTGCTCGACAAGTGCATTGAGCAGGGCATTTCGAGAATGCGCAATTTCCAGCGCGCACTCGTTGACGAGGGTTTCAACCTTCAAGCCTACAGCATCGACAAGATTATAGATGTGGACCACGCAAGCGATATAGCCGTGGCCCAGAAATTCATAAATGAATAAAAACATAAATTAGCGATTATGGCTGAAATTAAAATAGCTGCAATTATGCGTGCTGGTGCGTATTCCCCTAATCACATAGGTAACGACGCAGCCATTCTTAACGCAGCTGCCGAGCAATTGCGCAAGCGCGGTTGTTTGGTCAACATTTATAGTGAAGAACAGTTCAACAATCAGGGCGTGGAGGAGAATGTGATTCTCAACATGTGCCGCGAGCAAAAGTCGATTGAGAATTTGCAGAAGGCGGAAGACGCTGGCAAAATCGTTATCAATTCGGGCTTCGGCATCGAAAACTGCACCCGTGAGCGCATGACGCGCATTTTGTTGGGCAATGGCATTCCTTATCCCGAAAGTTTGATTGTGAACACCGACGAGGCAATCAAGCCTATGCTGAAAAAGAGCGGTTTTCAGAGTTGCTGGATCAAGCGTGGCGATTTCCACGCTATGCACAAGGAGGACGTGTCGTTTGTGCGTCACCCCGAAGAGGCGCAGGAAGTGCTTCAGGAGTATTTCCTCCGTGGCATCAAGCGTGCAGTGATTAATGTGCACCTTGAGGGCGACCTGGTGAAGTTCTACGGTGTGAATGGCACCCCATTCTTCTACTGGTTCTATCCTTTCGACGCAGGTCACAGCAAATATGGCTGGGAAGAGGTGAATGGCAAAAGCCAGGGCATCAAGTTCGACGAGAAGAACTTCAAAGCCATTTGCCAACAGGCTGCCACCGAACTGAATGTGGAAATCTACGGTGGTGACTGCATCGTGGCTCCCGACGGACAAATCCGTATTATCGACTTCAACGACTGGCCAAGTTTTGCGCCATGCCGCACCGAGGCCGCACCTTATATCGCAAAACGCGTATTAGCCATTGTGAAATCGGCTCAAGAAAAAAAGTAAATTATCGAAAGAAATGGAATTTAAAGAAATCAAGTCTCTATATCGTCAGTCGCTCAAGTCGATGGACACCGAAGAGCATATCGACATCTTCTTCTACCGTCCGCTGGGATTCGCTTGGGCGTGGCTGTTTGCCAAGTTGGGCGTAACGCCTAATGTGGTGACCATTGCCTCTATATTTTTAGGCGTGGGTGGTGGCATTTTGCTCTACTTTGCAGAACCTGCCAACCTGTGGCTCAACTATGTGGGTATCTTCCTCATTATTTGGGCGAATACCTACGACAGTGCCGACGGACAGTTGGCGCGTCTCACCAAGCAGTATTCACGCATTGGGCGTATTCTCGATGGCGTGAGCGGCGACTTCTGGTTCATTGCCATCTATTTCGCCCTTGTGTTCCGTGAAATCAACTTCGGCGACAAACTGCTGGGTGCCGACTTCTTCGCCGACCATCAGTGGGTGATTTGGGTGCTTGCCGTGACTGCTGGTGCTTGCCACGCTAAGCAAGCCGCCATGGCTGACTATTACCGCCAGTTCCACCTTTATTTCTTGAAGGGTAAGGAAGGCAGCGAACTCGACAGCACTGAGGCTCTCGACAAGGAATATGCCGACCTCACCTGGAGTGGCAATTTCATGAAGAAACTCACTATGATGGTGTATCGCAACTATACCGCCAACCAGGAAGTGCTCACGCCCAACATGCAACGCCTCCGCAAAGCATTGAAGGAGCGTTACGGCGAGAACGAGATTCCACAGGCGTTCCGCGACGCTTTCCGTGCCAAGTCGCTCCCATTGATGAAATACACCAATATGCTGTCGTTCAACACCCGCATCATCGCCATGTTTATCTCGGTGATTATCCAGATGCCATGGCTGTATTTTGCGTTTGAACTCGTGGTACTCAACGCCATGATGGCATACATGATCATCTCCCACGAGCACCGCTGCAAATCCCTCATCTCTATCATCTAAACCCTTACCTTTACGCTATAGCGTAAAGGTGGTATATCAATGTGAAAATAAAAGAAAAAAATATGATTGAAGGTGTGATTTTTGATTATGGCGGCACGATTGACAGCCGCGGTGTGCATTGGAGCTGGGTAATCTGGGACGGTTACCAGAAAGCAGGTGTGAATGTGTCGCTGGAGCAGTTCCGTGAGGCGTATGTGATGGCAGAGCGTGAACTTGCCAAGGTGCGCCACATTCTGCCCAACGACAATTTCCACGACTTGCTCGTGAAGAAGATGGACATTGAGTTTGGCTATCTTGTGGAGCAAGGACTGGTGGATGCCGCTGAGGCACCCGAAAAGTCGAGAGCGGTGGCGCAATACTGCTACGAACAGGCGCGTGAGTGTATCGAGGAAGCCCGACCAGTGCTGGAGGCGTTGAGCGCAAAATATCCGATGATGCTGGTGAGCAATTTCTATGGCAATGTGGACAGTGTGCTCCGTGATTTTGATGTGCGCCGCTATTTCAAGGGCGTGATTGAGAGTGCTGTGGTGGGTGTGAGAAAGCCTAACCCAACGCTTTTCCGCCTCGGTGTGGACGCACTCGAACTGCCTGCCGAAAACATTATGGTGATTGGCGACAGCCTTACGAAAGACATTCTCCCTGCTGAAAGTTTGGGCTGCAAAACGCTTTGGATCAAGGCTCGTGGCTGGACCGACAAGGAAGACGACACCGTGCGCCCCGACATTATCGCGGCACTCCCTGAAGTGCTTACCCGAATAGGATAAAAGCCGATTTGGGATTGTTTTTGGAAATGATATACAAGTTGTCCCTGTGATTATTTAGTAATGATTGAAAAAAAATCCCGTAGGGATT